>ODAI014706771.1_pt1 | contig 15711 bp, 5 predicted proteins | sample 1539321 | NCBI WGS metagenome assembly ODAI01 (sample SAMN02144231, study PRJEB22623) | gut metagenome | biome: sheep rumen | host: Ovis aries | place: New Zealand
GGGCTTCCGGTAATCCAGATCCTACCTATCAATGGTACAAGGATGGTGTGGCTATTGATGGTGCTACATCCGCTATTTATTCATATATGGCAGAAATGGCTGGTTCCGTTGCTTTACATTGTGTGGCTACAAACTCTCAGGGAAGTGTTAACTCTACAATTTGCACAGTAACGGCTTCTCTTCCTGCTGCTCCGGCAATCACTGCTGATCTGTCCTCATCTGCTAATGCTTTTGTCGGTGTAAGTTATAAACTTGGCATTACCGCAGAAGGCGTAGGAACACTTTCTTATCAATGGTACATGGATGGTGCTCTGATTGATGGTGCAACGGAATCATCTTATGTCTATATTCCTTCACAACAGGGTAGTCATGCTATTTTCTGCGTAGTTTCCAATGCAGGTGGCGACACTTTCTCAGAACAATGTGCCGTTTCTGCTTCTGAACCGTCTTATCTCTCGGAGTCTGTAAATAACGATATCCCTGAGGATTTTGTTATGCCTGAATGGATGGCGTATTCTTCCATCACTACCGCAAATACTGCTGGTTGCTCCTTGAATAGTGCATATGAAGGAGGTGACAATGGTGTATCTGGAACAGACGTACTTCGCCTTAATAACATTGATACCCTTTATTTCTATATTCAGTGCCCGGGTGTATTGACTATCAGTGTTTCAGGAACCGGAACTCGTAAAGTTCGTATGGAGACCAACGGAAGTGAATTGGCGAATTCGGGTGATTTCAAGAAAAACACCCTCAAAACTATCTCCGGCTTAGTTCCTGCAGGAACCAATGTGGTTAAATTCCACATGGTTAATGCAAATGGTGGCTTGACTATTTCTAAAATAGTCTTCACTCCTTCTAAACTTACTGCCGCAGACACCGATTTCTACGGTCTGTATTACGAGCACGAAGTTGCCATTCCTGCAGGTATTGAAGCATTCTATGGTGTTCTGAACAATGAAGAGGACGAGTTGGCTCTTACTAAGATTGAAAACGTTATTCCTGCCGAAACCGCTGTCCTTGTTAAGGCTGCCGCCGCAGGTGACTACTATTTCGCTCCGAGCGCAACCGAGGCTGCTGCAATTGCAGAAAATAGTCTGAAGGGCGTTGCTGAGGCTACTACAGTAGCAAGCATCGAGGCTGGCAACGCAGGCAAACAAGTTCTGACTTTGGGTATTGCAGGTGGCGTTGTTGCTTTCCGTCAGCCTGCTGCCGCTTCTATCGCTGCAAACAAGGTTTATTTGCTTGTGGATGAAGAACAATCAGGAGCTCCTGTTCGCATCGTAATGGCTGAGGACAACGCAACTGCAATCGACAACATCGAGGACGCTGACAACGCAGTGAAGTTCATCGAGAACTGTGTTCTGTACATCCGCCGTGCAGGTGTTGTTTACACCACCACCGGTCAAGTAGTACGCTAAGCAATGAAGAATTAATAATTTGTAAATTATTAGCATTATGAAAGTATATAATAAAGCAGAAATGCGCATCGTTAGCGTAAGCAACGACATTGTTACGGCAAGTAATATTCAGGTTCTCCCCGGTGTACAGAACCAAGCAGATCGTACTGCTGGTCGCCGTAGCATCTGGGATTGATCGCATCCTTATTTCTTAACGTAAAGGCGGAGCCTCCGGGCTTCGCCTTTTGTGTGTTAACATACAAAACAAATGGTATGGAAACAGCAGTCAAATCTGCCCCGATGAAATCGTATATGGTCTCATTCAGACAGGACGATAAAAGGGCGCTACAATTCCTGAAAACGATGCAACTGATGGACTTCTTTACGGTAAAAGAAAGTCCCTATGACCCTGCCTACGTTGCGGAAATCAAGGCAATGAACAAGCGTTCTTTCAAAACTGCTCAAGAGCCGATTAACCCAGAGACATGTCGGTGCTGACTGCTAAATCACCAACGAATAACTAAAGCTTCGGAGCCGGATGGGGCGTGCATGTGCGCATGCCTTTCGGCACATCTTTCGGCATTGCATAAATAACTTGTTTTTTTACCTACGGCTGAAGGCATTGAAAACCAATGTGCCTTTTGAGGTCATGCTCGTATCCATTCGCAATTGCCGTCTTTTTACAGCAAAATGCCGAAAATACGGCATTGGTATATATAGTGAAGTGTCTTTTCGAGGTGATGGTGCAACTCTGCGAGTGGATAAACTATATACGGTAGTATGCAATTTTGGTTGTTTGCGGTAAAACCATATACTGCAATAGGTAATTTGGCATAAAATTTGTAGTTATATACAGGGGGGAGAACCTCATACAAAAGCATTCTCTTAAATTGGTATAATCTCCTTAGGCAGGATTCTTGAAATGGACGGGAAGACTTTGACCATATGCAATGCATCGGCAGGCAGCGGAAAAACCTTTACGCTGGCGGCGTTCTACGTGGCATGTCTTGTGCAGAGTCCTAACAAAGGTGTGTACCGTTCCATCCTTGCCGTCACCTTCACCAACAAAGCGACGGCAGAGATGAAGGACCGAATCCTCACACACCTGTATGCCCTGGCGCAGAACTACCCCGACACCCATTTCCTCGGTAAAGTGCAGGAGGTGCTGCGTGAACGCGGTTATGCCATCAGTGAGGCGGAGATACGCCGAAGGGCGGCCTTGCTATTCGAGGACATGTTGGCGCACTACGATGATATTCACGTCACCACGATTGACTCGTTCCTGCATCTGCTCTTTACCGGCTTGGCGCAGTCCATAGGTCTGACCTCGAATTTCTCCATCGAACTGGACAAGGACCATGCCATTTCCACCGCGGTGGACCAAATCCTCTCGACCCATATCGACGAGCAGGAAGGACTCATCAGCACGGTCTCTGATTTCCTCAACGAGCAGTTGGATGACGAGTCGGACTGGGATATCCGTTCCGAACTGCGCAAACTGGCGGATGAGTTGTTCAAAGAGTCCGTGCAGGAGCGCACTACTGAAGACGATTTTAACCGTCGGCGTATCAGTGCGTTCAAGGAGGCGGTCAAATGGGACAAAACCCCTGCAGCCTTGCAACTGAAGGCGGCGTACAATGTGTTGCTTCCCTACGAGAACCAATTGCCGATGCTGAAAGGCGGACGCAACTACTCGGCTTTTTTCCGCAGGGTGGAAACCATGGTCAAAGGGCATAAAATCAAGTATGACGACAAGGCACTGTCGGAAACCGACCGCAACCGTCTGGACAAGCCGGACATGATTCCCGAACATATTGCCGCCCCGCTCCGCCGCCTGAATGACTTGTTCGCCTCACAGAAGGGACCGTACATGTGTTGGTACTACACCGTGGAGCACCTGAACCGCATGATGCTGCTCACCTACCTGCGTAAACGTATTGAAGCCAATCTGCACGAAACCAACACCGTCTTGTTGGCGGAGACGGCACACAAACTGGCGGAGGCCCTGCGCCCCGGTGATGCGGATTTTATCTTGGAGAAAGCCGGCATACGTTTCCGGCATATACTGCTTGACGAGTTTCAGGACACCTCTACGTTGCAGTGGCGTAACTTCAGTTACCTGATAAAAGAGATCCTCTCCGGCGGCGGAACCACCTTGATTGTGGGTGATACCAAGCAGAGTATCTACCGATGGCGTAATGGTAACCGCCACATCATGGAGTCGCTGAACGAGTCTCACCCCGACTTCGGCTCTTACTATTGTGCCCGACCCCTGCGCCGCAATTTCCGCTCACGCAGGGAGATAGTGCAGTTCAACCTGCGTCTTTTCCGGCAAATACCCGGATTGGTACAGACCGCTTCGGGGCAGCCTGTGACCCTGTATGACGAAGGGTTTACGGACACCAATCTGCAGGAGTACTATGTTGGCGGCGCGCATGATGGCGGGTATGTGTTTTTTCGCGCGTATATGTGTAATAAGGAGCGCGCACGCACGCGGGATGCCATCGTGTATGATATGTTCACGCGTATGGAGGAACTGCTTGGCAGCGGCGTCAAGAGCAAGGATATACTGATTCTGATTCGCAAGGGTGCCAATGCGGAGCCTGTTATCCGTATCTTCCGCCAACTGAAGAATGACGCCGCTTTCCCATTTCTCAGTCGTTGCGAGATTGTGTCGGGCGACAGTTTCACGTTGGAGGGCTCCCGCAGTGTGCTTATGGCGATAAGCGGTCTGAAGTATATCATGCGCAGGGATAGTGTGGCGCGGGCGCATTTGCTCCTTTGCCGCCCTGATATCGACCTGGAAGCCCTTGAGTCCGTCAAACGCAACATGCCCCTCACGGAGATGCTGGAGGAGGTGATACGTATCTGTCTGTGCCCTAATGGCGTTTATGAGGGTGACGATGTGATTTATCTGGATACCCTGCAGGACAAGGTGCGTGAATACGTGGGGCAGTATGGAGCCGCAGTTGACCCTTTCCTTACCTATTGGGACGACACCATGCACACCAAGACTATCGGAGCCGCCGAGACGAGTGCCATCCGCTTGATGACAATCCACAAGGCGAAAGGTCTGGAGGCGGCAAACGTCTTTATCCCTTTCTGCGATTGGGGCGGAGCCTCGAACAAGCATGACCAACTCCTGTGGTGCCAACCCGCCGAGGCGCTGTGCCCGCCGGATAAAAGGCTGTCGCTTGTGCCCATACGACAGGAGCGAGGGATGCAGGAAGCCGGTTATTCCGAGGAATACCAACGCGAACAGGACGAGGAGCAGATAGACGACATCAACCTGCTCTATGTCGCCCTGACACGAGCGGCTGACAGGCTCTTTGTCTATACAGGTCTGCCTCAGAAACTACCGGAAACGGTGGGTGCGCTGATGTTGCGTGCCTGCGAACTGGAAACGTCTTTTGCTGACTTGCAGGAGGGGGAGTTTGTAGAACTGGAAGCCGGAGAATGTTTCCCGCAGCGGAAAACGGAGGACTCGGCACCATCCAGACAGCAATTGCCGCAACCCTTCTCGTTCAGCGATGCCGAGCCTGTGCCCGCCGTTTACCGCCGCGAGACCGTCCATGTGGAGTTCCGCCAGTCGCAGGACTCTTTCCAGTACACCATGTACGGAACAGACCAAGGACAGACCAACATCGACCAAAGGGCGTTTGGAAACATCTGCCATGATATCCTTGCTGAGGCTGTTCTTCGCGAAGACTTGCCCCGTATAATCGACCGTTTTGCCGCACAAGGCATTATACGCGATGAGGAGGTGCGCCGCCGTGTGGAGACAATGCTTGGCAATGCCTGGCGGCATGACAGGATGTGCGAGTGGTTCAGCGGCAAATACACCCTCCTCCGCGAGGATACCATCCTGCTGCCTGAGCGCCTGCGCCGGCAATTCACAGCGGAGGAACGCAGTCTTGACCATGCGGCGGAGGAGGTGACAGAGTTGCGTCCTGACCGCGTGATGACTCTTGGCACCACTGCCATCGTGCTGGATTATAAATTCGGTGCCATGAACGAGCGCATCTATTTTCCGCAAGTGCGCCGGTACATGCTGCTCATGCGCGAATTGGGCTACCAGCATGTGGAGGGGTATATATGGGCGGCGGCGAGCAATGAACTGATTCCTGTTTACGACCAAAATACGAGTGCATCATGACCTTTATCGAACAAGTAACATCCGACCTCATTAGTCGCGGCTGGGACCGGTTGCGCCACTACACCGTGGTCTTCCCCATGCACCGTGCCTCTCTGTTCATGAAGGATGCCCTCAAGCAGCAGATGCTTGCCGCGGCTCTTGACCAACCGGTTATTGCGCCCCGCTTTACCACCATAAATGAGTTGATTGACGATTTGGCGGCACCCTATCTTCAGCCAGATGAGGAGATACGCTCCGTGTGCCTGCTTCACCGCATTTTCTGCCGGCAGACAGGGTTGGATGTCAGTCTGGATGTGTTCTACGGTTGGGGCAAGCAACTGCTGACCGATTTCAGCAATGCCGATGCTTCGGAGGTGGCGGCGGAGAAACTGTTCGCCAACTCTGCCGATGCACGCCAACTGGAGGTGACGCACCTGGACGAAGACACCCGCCAGCGTCTGTTAGACCTGGTTATGGGTCCGCATTACGATGCTTCCGCTGAGAACTCGCTCAGGGCGCGCCTGATGGAACTGTGGAAGCACCTGCCGGATATCTATGCAGAATACTCCCGCAGGCAGACGGAACTGGGAGTGGCGTCTTATGGAGCAAGGCTCCGTTTTGTGGTGGAGCATTTCGACGAGATGATTGCTCCGCAACTGGAGGGCCGCACCTTTGTATTCGTGGGTTTCAATTATCTGTTGGGCAAAGAGCGCCAACTGATGCAGTGCCTTGCTCCGCAGTCGCTCTTTTACTGGGACCATGTGTCCGGTTTCACTACGAATACGGATGCCTACAAATATACGGAGCAGGGGATAAAAATGTTTGGACAGGCACTCCCTGTACTTCCTGAACCGGTAGAACGTAAGCGTATAGACGTCATTGCGACAGCCCCCTCCTCAGGGCAGGCGCTTTTTGTCAATGAGTGGCTTGCCAAGCGGTCGAAAGAAAAGGGTAGGGTGGGCATTGTTATTGCCGATGAGACGCTGCTCGAACCGGTCATCTATTCGTTGCCTGACACCGTCTCGGGCGAGGTGAATATTACCAAAGGTTTCCCGCTCCGCAACACCAAAGTGTTTGCCGACATCATCGCCTACCTGTCCGACAAACGCCATGACCGCAAGCCCGATGAGACTTACGCCGATGTGCTCCGCCGCCTGTCCGCCTCTGTTGCCGGGACGATTGATGCCGAACGCCAACCGGGGGAGAGAAGTTGGCAGCAGGCGCTCATCCAAGAGTCTTACTATCAGGCGTGGGTGGTAATCAACCGTTTCTGCTCGCTCATCGAGGATGGGACCCTTGCCGGAATAACCGAACAGGCGACCCTGCGCAACTTGCTCAGACGGCACTTGGAGACGGTTCTCCTGCCTTTCCATGGCGACCCCATCACCCGTATCCAAGTCATAGGTGTACTGGAGACGCGACTTCTTGATTTCGACCATCTGATTGTCCTCAATGTGGAGGAGGGCGTTCTGCCCAAGGTGGAGAAAGACAACAGTTTTATACCGTACTACCTGCGCAAGTATTATCACATGCAGACCTCCGGCGAGAGTGCCGAGGTGTATGCGTACAATTTCTTCCGCCTCTTTCGCCGATGCGGGGACATAACCCTCCTGTTCTGCGATGCCACCGATGGCAACAACAAGAAAAGCATGTCCCGCTTTCTTATGCAGGTGCTCACTTCGAACGAGTTCAATGTACGTAAGTTCCGGCTGGCAGAGTCGTCCGTTGTCGCCGATACGGAACTGGACGTGTCTCTTCTGCCCGAACGCGAACAGACGCTCCTTGCGCGGCCGCTCTCGCCCTCTGCCATCAACACGTATATCACTTGCCCCATGCGTTTCTACCTGCAGTACATACGCGGCATTTCTGATACCGAAGAGAGCGGCATTGTCATGCAGGCAAACGAGATTGGCACCCTCATCCACCGTGCGGTTCAATATGTCTATGAGCAGGTATGTGGTACTCTGCCCGCCACCCTCACGTCCGAGCAACAGCAGCGTCTGCTGGACCCGACATTGTTGGATAAAGCCATCCTTGCCGGATTTGACACGCTCAATGAAGAGTATCGTTTGCACCACAACACCAAGGGCGACTACTACCTGCCGGAGGAGCACAAACTGGAAGCCATGGCGGCGCGCCGTCATGTGGTGAACATCCTCCAAAGCGATGCCCGCGATGCCCGGCGGGGACTAACTATCGTCAGCATGGAGCAACCCTACTATTTCTCGTTGCCGGTTCCCGGGGTGGGCGATGTGCGTATCGGCGGACGGATAGACCGCTTGGATATAGTGGACGGGCACCTGCGAGTGTTGGATTACAAGACCGGCAAATACAAAGAGAAAGAGTGTTCGGCACCCGATTTGGATGCCCTCTTCCAGCCCGATTCCAAGTTCGGCAAGGTGCTTCAGACACTCATCTATTGTACAGCTTGCGCTGCTCCGGCTAACAGCGTCAAGGTCAATCCGCAAGCCCTTCCGGTCAGTCCGGCACTTCGTTTTTCTGTCAAGAAAGACCATGCCCCGCTTCCGCGAATTGCGGACTGGCCGGTAAGTGATTTCATCCAGGAACACAGGTCTGCTTTCTGTGACCTTCTTGCCCGTAAAGTGCACGAAATATTCACCGCTACCGATTATCCGAAGCGAGAAGACAAAGTTTTTTGCCAAAAATACTGTCCTTTTAACCTGATATGTGCCCGATTTGGAAATTAAATGTATTTATTTTTACAAAAAGAGGGTCTTTTTTATAAAACGTTTGCATAATTCAAAAAAAAGTTGTACCTTTGCACCCGATTTGATATTTAACAAATAGCAATATGAAGAAAAGATACGGCTACATGCTATTTAAGCATTACGTGCGCTTATTCGCGGATCACCTATTGTACCGCCAACATTACATCCTTGGTAAAGAAAACATGCCCGCTATCGGCGAGCCCTGTATAATTCCTGCCCAGCATCAGAACGCTGCCATGGACCCCATCCTCATGGTACTATCGCATCCTCAGCCTGTGCATCCTTATGTATTGGCAATGGGAGGTGTGTTCGGGTGGCATCCTGTTATTGACGCCATCTGGGATTGGGTGGGCATGCTCCCCGCCTTCCGTATGGATTTCGAGGGCGTAGATGAGGCACTGACCCATACCAAAGATGTGGTCGATTTCGCTGCCACCAAGATGACCGAAGGCGACCCAGTCATGCTTTTCCCCGAGACCAACCACCACGAAGAGCACTGGATGCGTGTCTGGGTGCCAGGCTATCTTGAGATAGCTTTCCTCGCGGCTAAGAAAATGAATTTTGAAAGGGATGTCAAGGTCATTCCTCTCGCTCATCACTACTCCTCTTTCTATGGTGCGCAAGGAGCGTATATTCTGCACTATCTTGAGCCACTCTCTTTGCAGCCGTATTATGAGCGGTACAAAGAAAAGCCCCGCACCACCATGCGCGAGATTAACGCCATTATCCGTGAACGTGTCAAGGAGAACATGCTCTACACCGACGACCTTGAACACCATGACCTCTATGACTTTATCCGCCTCTCCAAGGTGGGCGAAGACAAAGCCCGTGCACTGGGATTCGACCCTGACTATCTGCCTGACCGCCTCAAGAGTGATCAGCAGTTGTGGGCGGAACTGGAAAAAGGCTTGGCGAATAAACCCGACGGACCGCAAATCGTGGAGGAACTGACCTCTGTTTGGGGCGGAATCCGGCTTCTGGAAATGAGACTTCATTTGCGTGAACACGCTTCCGAGCAGAAACGTAAGTCGCCCCTGGCTCTTTGTGCGGCTTTCTTGGTTCAACTCTTGCTCTTGCCGTTATGGATATTCTCACTCTATCCATGTGCTATCATGTACTACATCCCGCCCATGTTCATGCCTGGTAAAGAGGATCGTTACTACAAGGTCTATACGCAGTCCATGCAGACTATCGTGTCTATCTTGGTCGTAGTACCCCTCTTCTTCTTGCTCACGCTCCTTGTCCTCGGACTCGTTTGGGGCTGGTGGTGGCAGGCACTGGTTTGGATTGCGATGTGGCTCCCTCTGGGAATCTTCGCTTGGTACCAGGGTTCATGGATGCGCCGCACCTTCGAGCAGATTGTCCTCCTTTGCAACAAGCGCAAGGCGGCAAAACTCGACAAACTCTACGATAAACTGTATTCGCTTGTACACAAACTGACAGCATAACATGAAACGCGTAGCAATCATCACCGGCGCTTCCAGCGGTATGGGGCGCCGGTTTGCCCTGACAGCGGCGGAACATGTCACTTTTGATGAACTATGGGTCATCGCCCGCAGGGAGGACAGGCTCAACGAACTTCGTGGCGCCCTGCCAGGTCAGACCGTTGTCCCAATTGCGCTCGACCTCAGTTTGCCCGAAAGTGTTGTTACATTGGCTTCGCGCCTTCAGGCAGAGCAGGCTGACGTAGTCCTGTTGGTCAATGCTGCCGGATTTGGTAAGTTCCAGGCTTTCAAGGATATTCCCCTTGATGTCGCAAACCAGATGCTCGCACTCAACTGCGGAGCACTCATGGATATGTGTTACGTCTGTCTGCCTTACATGCACAAGGGGGCTAAAATCCTCAATATCGCCTCCGAAGCGGCTTTCATGCCGGTGCCTTGTATCGGCGAGTATGCTGCCACCAAGGCGTTTGTGCTCAGCCTCAGTCGCAGTCTTGGGCGCGAACTTCGTCACGAGGGAATCACTGTCACCGCCCTTTGCCCCTATTGGACACGGACGGAGTTCTTCGATGTCGCCAAGAAAGGGGCCGATGCAAGTCCTGTTAACTACTACAACGTCATGTACGAGCCCGAAGACATTGTTCGCCGAGGCTGGCGTGACCTCCTTCGCGGCAAGGATGTCAGTACATACGGTTTCATTGCCCGTGCCCAACTGGCGCTCATGAAGTTCCTCCCCCATAGTTTCGCCATGTTCGTTTGGTGCAAACAGCAAGGTATCAAGTAGCCGCGTCTCCTTCTTTCGTGTTTTCTGACCAGTAAGTCTGTATTTCTTACTAAAAAGGGTCATGATGATTGGCTTGAGGGGACTTCTGACAATGCTGCGTTTTTGGAAGTACTCCTGACTCTTTTTTCGCACCCTTCCGAATGGACTTTTATTCACAAAAATGTGTAAAATGTAAAAAAAAATAGCAAAAGTACACTTTTTTTTGCAAAATATTTGCATATTGTCAAAAAAAATAGTAACTTTGCACCCAAAATGGTTTTTGCGCTCTCATGAAAAGCAACAGAGAGTGCATTGTGCGCGTATGTGTTGGCGCACCCGATCAATAATGTAAACGGAAATTTGAAAGGATAAGTATATGACGAAACTTCTACGTATGATGACTTTGGTAGCGGGCTTGTTGTCTGTCGGCTTGCTGAGTGCGCAATCTGTGGGAATCCCTTACATGATGAGTTTTGAAGAGAGCGATTCGCTCGAATGGCAGAATTGGCATATCAACACTGGTGTCAATGCCGCCGCTTGCCCTGACCAGTGGATGGTCGGTACTGACCAAAAGTCCGATGGCCATCGCGGATTGTATATATCCAATAACGGAGTAACTGCCCATTATGGCAAAGGACCCACCATTCAGTTTGCCTATCGTGATTTCCTCCTGCCTCAAGGATTTTACACCATTTCCTTCGATTGGAAGAATACGGGTGACAACAAGTCAATCTTATATGTTGGATGTGGACCTGCAGCAAACCTTGCATGCAATGCTTATAACACCATCGGAGTACTACCTACGTCTTACCTCACATGGTGTCAGCAATGGGTGGCTCAGGGGGCTTCACCTGAGCACTTCAACCAGCGTTATTGGCAGAACACACGTTTGGAAGGCGTCAATTCCAATGGCACACGTGTCATGCGTCTGTTCTTTGCATGGTGCACCACCAATACAGATACTACCCTCCTCAATCCTGTCGGCGCATGTATTGATAATGTGCAGATATGTTCCTCTGCTTGCGCTCCCCCATCCTCGGTAGTCGTAGAGCCGGATTGTGATTCCACTAAGGTCACATGGACCGGTACCAGCGATTCATACCAGTTGGGCTATCGGCGCGTAGGAGAGAACAGTTGGCACAACCGTTCTGGACTGGTCGCCACGCAAGGTGGTACCACCGGAACCATCTATCTTGAGAATCTCTCAGAAGGTATGTACGATTTCCGGGTGCGTGGTATATGCGGCAACGATACTTCTGTGTACACCTATGCAAGTTCAATTGTTCTTTTCTGTGCCGATCAGCATTGTATTAACTTTATCAACTTGCACGACACCACAGGAACAGTAGTGTGCCGAACGGGTGAAATGGAATATTCTGGTGGCGCCATCAATCCTGCCATGACTCGAATTGGGGTAGTGGATTATGGTGCTGACGAGATGGAAAGTCGCCATACGGTTAACTGGGATATTGAGGCCTTTGACCGAAACACGAACAACAAACTGCCGAAAATTCCTACGGGTGAATTGGCCTCGGTGCGTCTGGGTAACTGGAAAACGGGCGCAGAATGGGAGTCCGTCACCTACGACTATCTGGTGGACAGTCTGTACTCTATCCTTCTGCTCAAGTATGCTGTTGTATTGGAAGACCCGGATCACGAGCGTGCTGCGCAACCGCGTTTCACTCTTTCTATCAAAGACCAATACGGAAACGAGGTGGATGCCAATTGCGGTAGCGCTGACTTCCGTGCCGGTGCCAATGCCGGAAACAAAGGTGCTGGTTGGCACCAGGAAACCATCCCTGACCCCACCTATAGCGGAACGACACAAGTTACTTGGAAAGAGTGGACTACCTATGGTATCGACTTGACTCAGTTCGTAGGGCAAAAACTGCAAATTACCGTCACCACTTACGACTGTACTTGGGGCGGCCACTTCGGATACGCTTATTTCTGCCTTGGCTGCGTTAGGGCGAAGATTGAGGGTATTAGTTGTGGAGATGACTCCAAGATGACTGCGCAGGCACCTGAAGGATTCAGTTATCAATGGGTGTCCATTCACGACCCGAACACGGTTGTTTCTACCGCCCGAACCTTGGAGGTGGATGCTGCAGATACTACCACTTATCGTTGTCGACTCACCTATCTGGATCAGGCTGATTGCTATTTTGACCTCTATAGTTCGGTCTTCCCACGTTTCCCGGTGGCACAATTTGCTTACACCTATCAGCCTACTAATTGTGAGAACCGTGTTGTCTTCTCCAATCAAAGCCATATCATGGTTAAGTATGAGGGTGATGAGGCTGGTACACACCATTATGACGAAACCTGTGAAGAGTATGAATGGGTGATTAATGGTGAACGCTTCTCAGATGTGGATCCTACCTATGTCTTCCCACAGGCAGGTGGTAGGTTCCCCGTAACATTGTTCGCCTCTATCTCAAGCGGCAAATGTACTGACGATACCACCTTCTACGTTAACTTACCTGCGGTTGGGGACGTGCACCTCAATCTTACGGATACAATTTGCTACGGTAGCCGTTATATCTTTGGTGACCAGACGCTCACTACCGAAGGTACTTATACACAGTCATTCAAGAGTTTTGCCGGTTGCGACAGCGTCTGCTCGCTCACTCTTACCGTACTCCCGCAGGACCTCACCACACTGCCGGATACCTCTATCTGTGCTGAATCGACCTACTCCCTCGACGGCTCAACCTATCCCTACGATTACTCCCGCCAGTGGATACGACACCTGCAAAACAGGCATGGTTGCGATAGTACGGTAGTACAGAATGTGACGGTGCTGGATACCATTAAACCGCTTGTTACACCAGTAGAAATTGTAGAAGATGGTGACCTTGGCGGTTTCTACTTCTCAGGCTCAGGCTATTCGTACTACACCATCAACGGTGTACGTCATACCGAAGATTCTATCATGGACCTTGCTCCGGACAACTATCTCATTGTATTTTACAATGACCATGGTTGCGAGAAGGCTGTCACTTATAGCCTCGACCCGGGCTGTGTAGGAGGTATTATTTATCAGCGCTGGAACGATGTCCTTTCGGTGAAGAATCCTATCTACGCCAACGGACGCTCGTATGTCGCTTACCAATGGATAAAGGATGGTATGCCTATCAATGGGGCTACCAAGTCCTATTACTATGCCGATGAAGGATTGGACTTTGCCGCTACCTACGAGGTGGAACTGACGGATTCACTGGGCAACAAGTTCCTTTCCTGTGCATACCGGCCTGTTCAACTCATCTCCGATGCTCCCAGCCTCTCTCCTACCAATGTTCAGCGCGGTGGAAATGTATGGCTGAAAACAGGTCTTAACGCTTGGGTGGAGTGCTACAACACCTCCGGACTCAAGATGTTCTCTCAAGAGGTTGCAGCCGGACAGACTATGCTTCAGATGCCGATGCTCGCAGGAGTATATATCGTCTCCGTCTATACCGACAACGGAAAAGAATCATTCAGAGTATGTGTAAACGACTAATTTAGGGGAGGAAAAAGCAATGAACAAAATATATAACAACATATCCTTACGCGCACTTGCTGCTCTGATGCTGTTTATCGGTTTGGCATTTCCCGCTGCTGCGCAAAACCGGAACAGGAAAGCTAACGACTCTATGGTGGCTCGCTACTCCACACACTATATTACTGTATGGGGTGGGGCGGGCTATTCGGGGCTCCTTAACAACTATCCCATTGCCAACGGAGGTATGAATGGATTCATAACCAATCCCAATAGGTATATTGGCACCTTCGACTCCAAGTTTGTCGGAGGCGGTGGCGGAATGATCGGTTTTGGCTATGAGTGGCAGTACAAACGCTTCCTCTTGGACGTAGGACCCGAGTTCCGTATCTTCTCCTCTTCGGATAAGATTCTTCTCGACAGTCCGTACAATGTGGATTACACCTACACCGATATACTCGGTGCATGGCCTATGACCAACCACTATCAGTTTGAGAAGAACTACCGCGAGAACAATGTCGTTGGACAAATTATGCTCCCTGTCATGCTCGGTGCAAAGTTCCAATACTGGTATTTCCTTGCGGGTGCCAAAGTGGGCTATTCGGTTTTGGGAACATGGCATCAACGCGGTGACCTCACCCGCTCGGTTACTGACCGTATGGCAGTGGAGGATTGGTACGACCTCTATTCGCACAACTATTCCACCGCACCTTATGATCAACGCTCATGGGATGATGGCAAGGTGGGAAACAAGTTCGGCTTGGACGTGACCGTCTCGGCTGAAGTCGGTATCAATGTGGAGGATTTCCTCTCTGCTACATGGAATGCCGAGAACATGAAACGTCGTTTCCCCTACCATTTCCGTATTGCTGCTTTTGCTGATTATGGAGTAATGAACCTCAATGTCTCCAAAGGGGAGGCGCTGGTGGCTGCAAACGAGACGACTGTCACCTCCGGCTCTCTCCATGCCTCGGAATGGGCAACCTCACGGGTAAACTCGCTTCTTGTGGGTGTAAAAGGTACTTTCCTCCTGCAACTTAACAAGCCTAAAGGACGCAAACCTCTTACTCCGCAACTTGCAACAACCGTTTGGGATAAGACCAACGAGGACAAGCCTGTTCTCCTGGCAGGGGCTACCGTCAATGTGCTCAATCAAACGGCGGCTCCGGCTAAGTCCAAGTCCTCCAAGAAGAAAACAGCTAAACCCAAGAAAGTTACTACCAACAAGCAGGGTGCTACTCTTGGCAAGTTCAAGGAGGGTGACTACACCATCTGGGCGGAGAAAGCCGGCTACTTCAACAGCGATACTATCTTCGACCTTACACTGGTTGAGCCCGAAGTGCCCGAAGGCAAACGCGCTAAACCCGAACCTGTGCGTGTAGAAATGTCACTTGTCAAAGTGCCGGTTTGGACTGTCAATGTCAAGGATGCCAAGACCAACGCGGGATTAGTGGCAAAGGTGCAGGTCCTGGATGCTGAAGGAGGTGAACTCTTCAACAAGACGGTCACTACCGCAGAGACGGGCTCGGCTACCCTCACTTTCGACAAGCCCGAATACCTCGGCAAGAACTACCGTGTCAAGATTTCTGCCGACAAACATATCTACCAGGAAGGTACTGTCTCCGACATTTATGGCGCTGACACCTACGTTCTCGAGCCTATCGTGCCCAAGAAAGAGTGGATCCTCAAGAATATGTATTTCGCTACCAACAAGACCGAAATCCTCCCGATGTCGGAAGAGTCGCTTAAGACCCTCTACGA
>ODAI013455812.1_pt1 | contig 15710 bp, 15 predicted proteins | sample 1539321 | NCBI WGS metagenome assembly ODAI01 (sample SAMN02144231, study PRJEB22623) | gut metagenome | biome: sheep rumen | host: Ovis aries | place: New Zealand
AGGATGTCCTTTAAGATGCCAATGGTGTGCAAACCCAGAAAGCCAGCTGGCAAAGATTCAGGTCCTCTATCACCAACAAGACTGCCTGCATTGTCTCAATTGTGTTCATCTCTATCCTACGCATGCATTAACACATCGAGATTAATGTATACATGTAGACTTCAATAAATGTATCGGCTGTCTAGAATGTGTGAAGAATTGTCCTGGACATGCCTTAAGTAACGAAGAGGAATATAGGAGTGTTGAGGAAGTTGTTGGAATATGTCTTTAGGACTTGCCTTTCTACGAGGAGAGCGGTGGGGGTATTACGATATCCGGTGGTGAAGGCATGAGTCAGCCTGATTTCTTGCGTGACTTACTGACTGCATTAAAGAAATATCATTTTCATCTTTACGATTGAAACAACAGGATATGTGCCTGAAGATCTCTTTCATGAATTAGCACCGATGTTTGATCTATTACTCTTTGATATCAAGCATGCCGATTCCAAGAAGCATCAGGCAGGAACGAAGGTCGGTAATGAACTTATCAGAAAGAATCTCAAATGGGCTATTAAACAGCACATGAATATCCTCCCACGTATACCAGTCATTCCTCATTTCAACGATTCTTTAGATGATGCAAAGTTAATTGCCACATACTTAAAAGAATTAGGTTTAAGGAAAGTCCAGCTCTTACCATTCCATCAAATGGGTGAAAAGAAATATCAATTGCTTCACTGCAATTATGCCTACGAGAATACAAAAGCTTTACATCCCGAAGACCTTCTTTCCTACCAGCAAATCTTCACTGATCAGGGCATTGATTGTTTTTTCTAAGTCACATATGATAAGCTGGCTATTTTTTTCAGCTATGATAATATTTTCTTAGAGAGGAGAGAGTCTTTATGACAAAACATCGCCTATTCTTCATCATAGCTTCCATCATATTTATTGCATTCTATCTGTTTGACCATTTCGCATATGAATACTATTTGAGAAATTTTGATGTCTTCTTTTCTAACTTTTATCGCTTTACAGTCTTCAGTCGACCTCTTATTCTCATTGCATTATGGTGTGATCATCTCTTTCTTGTATTTAAACGTAAGTAGTAAAAAGTCTGGCAATACATTGTCAGACTTTTATTGAACCTAATTTCCAATTACATTTAACAATAAGGTACTTTTCCTTATTTCCAATTTCTATTTGCAATCTGGTATAATTTTTTATTCCAAATCTTTTATGTATATTCTGCACTCATTTTGGAGTCACTGTAAGTACATATTGAATACAAACCATTTCATTCTAAAAATACATACAATTAAAATATTGTTTCACTCAATTTATAGCATTTTACTCACTAATTGTTTTATTATTTCTAAATTTGTAGAAAACTCAATATGACTAGCATATTTATATTTGCGACAATAATTTTTCCATAAATTCTGCAATGTTGAATCTTCACTTATTGAGCATAATATTTCTTCATAATGCTCCAATAAAGAAAGTGTCTCTCTTTTTCTACATGTTTTATCAAATGCCAATGATAAATCATTATAGTTTATCGAATCCTTATAACGATTAAATAAAGTCGTTATGTCATAAAAATCACGCATACGTGTATTCAACAATCCTCTAGAAAGAATTGTCTGAATTTTTTCTGCAAGTATTGTTTCTAAATTATATGACCAGAGTTGTATTGATTTGTCTTCTAACAACAACGGATATTCATATCTTACTTCTCTAGGTGTAATCACATCACCTGTTGATATATCTATTTTGATTGGCACTATTAAATTTTCTAATTTTGAATTCATATGAATTCTTATTCCTGGATACTCCATATTGTCCATGATTTCAGATACATCATTTAAGATAAATTCAATGTGATCATCAAGAGAAATATCTTTAATTTCATTTATAATTCTTGTAGTTTCTTCTTTTGTTAAATCAAAATTACGTATTGTTGTATCAATGTCCATAGTCGATCGCATCGATATACCAATCATAGAAGTAACCAAGATTCCACCCTTAACAATGAAATCGTCTTTATATTTAGAATACGTTATTCTTTCAAGAAAACGCTCCATCATATAAATACGTAACAAAGTTATAGGATCCGATTCATTTTGTTTGGCGACATTTTTAATTCTACCTTTTATTTGTGCTGGAGTTAAATACATTACAATAAAACCTCCATATATTGTCTAATTATCTTTTCAATTCGAAATGCTTTTGCATACACCATTAAACGATTAAGATCCTTATCATTTCTTTGTAAATAAGTTTTAATCGCCATATTAAAATCCTGAATTTCGAAATTACGTCTACTTCTCACTAAATCACAAATTGTTCTTTCCAAATCATACATTGGGATTTCATGACCAAATTGATTTGTGATTTTAGTCTTTCCTAAATCTAAAAGTCCCTTTTTCACGGTATAAACCTTATAACCAGAGTTTGTTAGAGCAGAAGGATTATATCCACTATAAATTGTAATACAATGCACAAAAGGTTCTCGATCAACCAGACCATAATAATATAAGGCATCATCATGAGAAATAACTCCTTTTGGGCAACGCTGTGATAAAACATAAGCTTCGTCTTCCAACACATCTTTTGAAATATAAATACCTGGGCCAACTTTTTCCATACAATTCTTTTTTATAAAATTATAAATAGACTGTCTCGATACATTCACATTCTTTAATTTTTTAACATTCAAAACCTCAATTTTTTTAGAATCCATTACTCCTTTCATTCTCTCACCGCCTTTTACATTCTTGCTAATATTATAATTTATATTAGCAAGAATGTAAATTGAATTCAATTTATTTAATTATTCATATCCAATAATTTATATATTCATTTTGTACTCACGGCCAAAATTGGTATTGATGATTTGTCAAATTAAGTGCAACACGATGTATGTGAGTCTATTTCGTTCATAACTTCATTTGGTGTCTTATAGCCAAGGCACTTTCGTGGCCGATTATTCATCAGTTCAAGATTATGCTTTAGCTCATCTTCATCGACAAGTGATAGGTCCATTCCTTTTGGATAGAATTCTCTTAACAGTCCATTGGTGTTTTCATTTGTTCCTTTTTGCCAGACACAGTATGGATCGCAGAAGTAGGTACTGCAATGCAGCGCATTTTCTATATCTTCATAACCGGCGATTTCTTTTCCGCGGTCGAACGTTATCGTCTTGACCATGTCTTCGGGAAAATCTTTTAATGCTTTGATGATAGCCTGGCTGACAATTTCGGCTGTTCTGTTTGGAACCTTTATCGCAATATACATCCTTGATTTTCGCTCTGCCAGCGTCACAAAACAGGCTGAAGATTTGCACTTGCGATCAATTTTACCAGATACAACAGTATCACCCTCCCAATGTCCTAATTCTTTTCGTTTATAGACATCTTTGGGGCGTTTTTTGATTGTCCTGCCGCCATCATTAAATTTTCCCCTGGTTTCGGCTGGTCTTGTAAAGTTTCCTTTTCTTCTTAGACGTGCCATTGTGATAGGACCAAGCCTTTTCTGGTGAATCATTCGATAGATCGTTGATGCAGAAGGAACTTCGTGTGCTGTTTTTCTATTTGCGATTTGTTCAGGCGACCAATGATCTTCTATTCTGGATTTCACGTAGGATAGCGTATCCTCACAGGAAATATATTTTCTGCCACAATGATGTTTTCTGTTTTGATATGTTTCCTGGGCTTTCGAAGGGATATATCGGGAATCTCGTTCATTTGTTTGGTTACGTTTCAATTCTCTGGAAATCGTACTCGGACTTCTTCCAAGCTGCTTCGCTGTTTCACGAATCGATACGTCAGAAGAAGCAAGCAAAGATATGACTGTTTTCTCATTTATGTTAAGATGGCTGTAGTTCATGGGATTCTCCTTGATAAATGTTTGTTTTGTCACTCACATTTTATCATTGAACCCATGAACTTTTTTATTCTTATAGGTTGTTGCACTTATTATCTACGCAAAAAAGCTATAAGGTTCATTTTATTGAATTCTTATAGCTTTGCTATAAATGATGTTAAATTGTATTTCTAATCATCAATTATTTCTCAGAGTCCATTGAAACCACGACCAATAAATCGGACAATACCCATATTTTTAATGTGACGTTTTATAGTCTTGGAACTTACTCCTAACGTCATTGACATTTTTTGTACTGATTTTATTATCCTTTTTTATCATATTCAATATTTGAATTTCCAACGGATTGGTATCTTTTTTCTGAGGGATATTGTAATTTAAATTTGGCATCACAACTGTAATTAGGCTGTCTTTCCGGTAAGGAATCTTTTCAATCATCCTAATAATTTTGATAATGAATTAAAGATTCATATACAGTTCCTTTACTATCTTCTAAAGCTTTATTCTTATATTCCTTACTCTTTGATTCATTACCCATATTCTTATAGATAACTGATAATAAGAATTCAAGATAGGGAGTATCTTCATTGTTTTTAGTATATTCTACATCTGCAAGATCAGATTTTAGTTCGTCATAATACTTATTTCCACCCTTAATTAAAGTATCATTGACCATATCCATCTGTCTACATAGGGCATGATTATTTGTTGTGCTAACCATTTCCAACAAATAATCAATCATAGATGCATTTTTCTTATCTACATATCTATAGAATACTGATTGTGCAAGAGCAGACTTCTGCTTAGAATTCATAGGAACATGATCCATTATATTGTTTACTAGAGTATCTATTTGTTTGTCATCATTTATCTTTAGATAAACATTTAAAAGTAAGTATTCTCTATTAAATGGGGGAATACATATCTTAGCTAGTTTAGTTGCCATTAAGTCTTCTATTGCCTTAATATCATTGTTTTGGAGTAATGTTAGATAATTATTTAGGAGTTTCTTTCTGATGATTACTGGAATAGTACCAATAATAGCAATCACTATAACGACAATTAACATAGCATTCATACTTTTATGACCCTTTCTCTATAAACTTTATAATATCATTTAATTCATCAATAATTATATCTGCCTGGCTCTGATCCAAGCCAAACTTATCATCTTTTAAAGCTAATACCTTAATACCAGCTTTATTTGCAGCTAATATTCCTTTAGGTGAATCCTCAATAATAACAGCTTCATCTTTATTCACATTTAACTCTTTGATTGTATGTAAATATATTTCTGGATTTGGTTTACTTTCTTTGAATTGTTCACCACTTACTATAAGTGAAAAGTACTTTCTTAAACCAGCCTGATCCAATGCATTATTAATAGTATATAACCTAGAAGAGGACGCTAATGCTATTTTATAATGTTTGCTTAAGTGTTCTAAAACGGAATAGATCTGAGGTCTAACTACCGCTTTATAATCACGATCTAATGAACGAAAATATTCTTGAAGCATATTTTTAAATGTCATGAAATCAATTTTTCCATTCCACATTGTGTATGCATGTTCATAATATAATTTACTATCAATACCAATGAGAGGAATACAATCACTTACTTGTATTTCTATATCATGCTGTTTAAAAAATCTTATCAAATCATTTATATACATGGTTTCACTATCAAAGATCACACCATCCATATCAAAAATAACAGTTTTAATCATAATTATAAATACGAGCAGGCATTATATAATGCCTTGCCCGTTTTCTCTTTTTAGTATTCTAAGCACTTATAGTATCTTCTGATGTCTAATGGATGACGTCTGTTGTGTTCTAGATGAACATTAAGTCTCATGAATGCTGATCTCATTACGATTGGAGATAAGATACCTCTGAATTCATCTCTGATACCAGGTAATTCAAAGTTCTTAGTATCGATAGTTGTAACATTTGCACAAATTTTACCAACAAAGTTTTCAACACGATCCATTTCTGGTCTAGTCTTATCTTCACCCTTGATTAATAATACTGTAGTATCTCTTTCGATAACTTCTAATAAACCATGGAAGAAGTTAGCTGCTGAAATAGGACGTGTGCGCATCCACTGCATTTCTTCCATAATACACATACCATAACATTGAGCCCAGTCTTCAAGGTTACCTGAAGCTACTAAGTATGTAAGTGATGAATCACAGTATTTATCTGCATATTCTTTCATCTGAGCATCTGCATCTTTATATACCTGAACGATATCTTTTGGTAAGTTCTGCATATCAGATACTAATTCATCATACTTATCGAATTGTCCAGCATTCTTCATGAATCTTAAGACAACTGTATACCACCAGTAATATTCTCCACCTACTGTTGTAACTAATTCATCAACTTTGTTTGCGATTGGAGTATCAACTACTTCTACATAACCAATAACTCTAGCACCTACTTCATGTGCTTTATCAATAGCCTGTTCTACTTCTACTGTATGACCAGATAATGAAGCAACAACTACTACTGAATCTTTTGTAAAGTTTGCATCACCTTCATATAAGAAGTCTGTAGCATTAGTTAAATATAATGGTAAAGAGCATCCTAACTGTCTAGCTGTATGGAAAATTTGTCCTGCATATAATAGTGTTCCACCAATACCAACTAAGAAGATATTCTTATATCCATCTTCACAAATTTTATCTACTACCTTTTCTACCTGAGGAATCATATTTACCCCATTCAAATGATCTGTATAAACTTTCTTTTCATCAAAATTAAACATAAAATTTTCTCCTTTTTTATTTATAAATATTTTTTTAAGCTGCTAAGATTCCAAATTGTGCACAGATAATACCAAAGATGGCTGTACCAATAATCATAAGAATGACATTTGTCTTTTTCTGTAACAACTTATAATAGATTGCAGTTGCCGCTAAAGGTAATAAGCCTGGCATAATACCATCTAATACACTTTGAATCTGTGTAGCTGACTTACCACTACCGATTTTTAATACTGTTTTAGCTACAACTAGTTCGTTTGTCATACCACCAATGACCATAACCCCTAAAATTGCAGCTGCTAACATGAATTTTTCCATCAAACCAGAGGCCTGAACTTTTTCTAAATAGTTAGCTCCTAATTCATATCCTTTAATTGCACATACATAACGTAAGATGAAAGTAGGAATATTGAAAATTAAGAAGAATAGGATTGGTCCAAGAATATTACCCTTAATAGCAAGAGATGTACCAATACCTACTGCTAATACACGAAGAGTTCCTAAGATAAGTGAATCACCAATACCACTTAAAGGACCCATTAACGCAGCTTTTACTGCATTGATAGATGATGCATCAAAATCATCATTTGCTCTATTCATCTCTTCCATAGCTAGTGTGATACCACCAATGAAAGGTGTGACATGAGCTGTACAGTTAAAGAATTCCAAGTTTCTATGTAATGCTTCTTTTAATCCTTCAGGATCATCTTTATAAATCTTTTTAAGAGCTGGACCTACCATGAATTCAAATCCCATATGCATCTGTCTTTCATAGTGCCATGAGAATTCCATTGGTAATGATCTCCAGAACATTCTAACTAAATCTTTTTTTGTAATAACACCACCGTTTTCAGCATTGATTGGTGTGCCTACTTTAGAAGTCATCGTCATCATCCTCCTCTACTACATCTGTTGCTAACTGTGTTTTTTTACCTGTGAAATCAATTGTTGTAAAAATGATAATAAGACCTAAGAGTGCGATACCAACTACTGGTAATTTGAAGTATGCTGATAATACAAATCCTAAGAAGAAGAATGGTACGACCTTCTTATTCATGATCATCTGAGCTAACATAGCAAACCCAATGCCTGGTAATAAACCTGTTGCGATAGTTAATCCGTTAGTAATAACAGCTGGAATAGCTTCTACAAATTTCTTCATTGCATCTGAGCCAACTGAGAATCCAATGAACACCATTAAAAATAGTACTGTGCATGTTAAGAACCCTGTAGCCATATGAATGACACTTACCATATGTACATTACCTTTTTCAGCATAGTTATCAGCTACTTTACCAAGCAATGGTCTAACTAATGAGAAGAAGATATTATCAATTGCTACTGCAAGTAAAGCGATTGGGAACGCCATTGTAAATGCAACTGCAGGTCCCTTACCTGTAACAATCGCAAATGCTGTTCCTAATACACCACCAACAATAACGTTTGGCGGAATAAATGCACCAACTGAATAAGAACCTAAGAATGCTAGTTCAAGCGTTGCACCAATCTTAATTCCTGCATCAAGATCACCTAACACTAACCCTACTAATGGGCCCAAAATAATAGGTCTTTGTAACTGATTTGTACCTGTAGCTAAATCACATTTCCCTAAGAATGCGATACAGCCTAGTAAAAACGCCTTCAACATCATAATCTTTTTCCTCCTTTATAGAACGTTTTTAGCTAACATCTTTTTATCTGTTGGAACCATTCGAATTTCAACTTCGTCACCTCTCTCGATTAGTTCCTTTACTAATGAAATTTCTTCATCAGTTAGATTCACTGCTTTAGAAATATTCTTTGTTTCATTTGTAGCCTTTGTTCCACCAAGTGTTACAGAATGAATATCTGCTTTTGTCATCAATTCGTAAGCATCTTTTACGCTTTCAACAATAATAAATAACTTGTATTTATCTGTTACTCCTGAATTTAATGCTTTGATTGAATCTTCAATATTCTTAATAACTAATTTTGTTCCTGCTGGCTTTGCCATTTTAATAGCTGTTTTTCTAAGATTATCATTAGTAACTGCTGTATTTGCAATCAGGATGCAATCAGCTCCTAATGCACTTGTCCAAGAAAATGCTACCTGACCATGCAATAAACGATGATCAACTCTTAACCCTACTAACATAAATCCACCTTCCTTTTTTAGAAATCTTCGTCTTCTGTATTAACGACAATATTATCTTTATTTTTTAATTGAATTCCTTCTTTTCCTTCTTTTAAGGCATTATCAACATCAATACATCCGCTACTGTTTTTAATAACTAATTCTAAAACTATATTCATGTTCATTCCTGAAATAATTTCTACATTATCCATATCCAGCAACTGGATTAAAGCGTTATAAACGCTACCCCCTTTGATATCACATACAATTATGAATTCTTCTAAAGAAGTACTGATTCTTTCTTTTAATTCATTGACATATTCGTTAGGATTGCGTCCTGGTAACAAACTATATGTTTCTACATCAGCAGCTAATTCCCCAACAATCATTTTTACTGAATCAAGCATTCCTGAAGATAATCCTCCATGTGATGCAAGTATGATTTTTGCCATGATTTACACTCCTTTCCACTCATCTTAGTTCAAGCAAACTTCGTGCCAGTTTATAGATTAGTTACGCTTATCTGTACAACTAACTTCCACTAATACTCAAGCAAACTTTGTGCCAGTTTATAGATTAGTTACGCTTAATCTGTAGAACTAGCTTCCACTTTTAAACAAGCAAAAAGTGTGCCAATTAATGGCACACTAATCATTAATAATATAGTTGTATATATATTCTATTTCTTCATCTGGAATCTCAACGTTGTAGTATGTCTTAACTTCTTTCATTGAGATATTTACTTGATCTATAAATTCTTGATGCTTTTCTTTAAAGTCAAGATCAGTAAAGTTTGAAATAGGTTGTCTTGTCACTAATCTTTCTACAAGACAACAAATATGAACATATAACCCAAAGCATGTTCTATTCTTAAATCTCTTATGTAGGATATTCTGTAAATAATCAATTGCTTTCGCAACATGTTCAAGTAGTTTATCTGGATTTAATATAGTCAAGTTATTCATGACATTGGATAATGTGAAATTACGCAAGATATTCTTTTCGAATATCTCCATCTGAACTTGAGTCATATACTTTCCAAAATATACTTCTATGGCATTCTGACTTTCGTTAATAATCAATTCTTGTATGCCTATATATTTCATAGATTCAATGTTTGGATCAAGTGTTCCAATGACACATACAACCTCATAATCATTCATTAACTGATCATATACCTGTTTACGTATTAAAGCAGGATAATCATAAGTAATAATCTTTAGATTAGAATCTTCAGGTAAAGAATTGAATAAGATTTCTTTGATCTTATCAGCTGTTCCAAGACCTGATGCACAAGAACAAATCACAATAGGTTCTTTCTTTTTCTTAAGTTCTACATGCGTTTTATAGATGTTTTCCTTAAGAATAGAATCGATTACTTCAGTCACTGTTTTATTGAGTTTAATTCCCTGTCCTATTTCTAGCGCACATTTAGTATTAATATTGTTTACTAAGGCAATATCCGCATTACTTGTATCTAATCCCTGATATATTTCTTCAAGAGAACCCATATCAACCAATAAATAAAGCTTTGAGATATTACCAACATATGCAATGTAATCATTGATCTTTCTTGTAATGGTTTGAACATCCACATCTAACGGCATATCAATCGCATCAAATATATAACTATTCAACATTCTATTGGCTGCTTCTGCAATAGAACTTGCAGTTGAATAACCATGTGCAATAATAATCGCAATTGTGAGATCTTCACCAGAATGTACAAAATACTTAATCATACAAATACAGATAATACATTCTACAAAGTCATCAATACCCTGATTCATATTATTCTTTAAGTAATGAGAAACATCCTGTCCTATTTTATATTCACGATGAAATTCAAGTTTTAGATATTTCTTTAAGTTTTTTACTTCATCATAATTCTCATTGATCCAGTTATTTGTGAGATATGTATTTTTAGAGAATTCTGAGACATATGTAGCCAATGCAATCAACTCATTATGTGAAGTCCTAAAGCCATAATGTTCAGTGATATTATTAAATATCTTTTCTAGATAGTTTGTAAGATAATCAATTGAACCAGCACGATTATCATTAAATATAAGTTTCTCAAAATATCTATCTACAGTATTCTGTGCATTTACTGCAAATGACTGATCTCTTTTAAGATTAATTAATGATTGATAAAAATCTTTAACAATACCCTGATCTGATACAGGAAGAAGTGTGTTAAGAGAGACAAGCTTATGCTTCTTCATAATCATAGAGGAAACATCCATACTATTTCTAATATTTTCAGGTAAATCATAAGCATGAATTTCTAACGTATTTGAATTACTTTTATATAATGCACTCACACAGCTTGCCTGAATAGTATTAGTCAGTTCACCAATATTACCTACAAATGTGTGATTCAATAACAACTCATAAACGTTAGATGAAATAAGAATTGTTTTATTCACACGCTTCTCTTCGTTCTTCAAAAAGCTATACATGAGTTCTAGCTTTTCATTTTCTCCTCTTTGTGCAAGAGATGGAATTGTAAGAATAACTGGAATACGTCTAAGGAATGTTTTTAATAATGCTTTTTGTGGCTCTTCTGTTGTCGCAAATATAATTCTACATTTTGATTTATACCATTTATTGTTGTCACCTACTAAATGATAGATTCCCTGGTCCATATAAAGAAATAATTTTTCCTGACATTCTGCATTTAAACAATGCACTTCATCTAAGAATAATACACCACCATCCGCAAAATGTAATAAACCTAAGTTATCACTATCTGCACCTGTAAAAGCACCTTTTTTATAGCCAAACAGATTAGCTGTGAGTAATTCTGGGTTATTTGCATATTCTGAACAGTTCACCTGTACAAAATTCTTAGACGCATCAATTAGGCCTGTATCTACACAATACTCATACGTAAGTTTAGCCATAAATGATTTACCAGTACCAGTCTGTCCATAAAACAACATAGGTAATCCTACTGGTGGGTAAGATACTGTTGCCTTAATCTTCTCTACAATCTGATACATGCTTTCATTAGACCCAATAAGCTTTTCAAAGTTCTTTAATTCTGTCTGATTGTTTAATTCAGCTTCCAATTCATCTAATGATTTGTATTCATCTGATAAAAGCTTCTTCTTATATTTACTTTCAAGAGAACCTCTTGAAAGATATAAAACAGGGCTTGTTTTGATTTTAATAAGCTTCTTGTCATTAAATAGTTCATTTAATAGTTTTGTTACTTGGTTTCTGCTTAGTTTTAATTCTTTTGATAATTGTACAGATTGACATTCTTCATATGAATTTTGATCCATTCTTCCATTGATCAACAACATGATTTTTTCTTTCAATGAAATCACCTCATAGTTCATGATAAAACAAATAAAACATGTGAGCAACAATAGTTATTCGGTATACTATTTTGATAAATATCTAGATAATAATTGGCACGAATTTTGCTATATAATAGGTAGAGTAAACAGTTTATGAAAACCAGGTTCAGGTGCCTGTTTCATGACTAAATTCACTCAGATAGTTCTTCCAAAACTGGTTTCAACTTGATTTTGAAAATTGCTAAATTCAATGCATCTGCTGAAAAGATAAAAAGCGTCCGAAACAGGGCATAATGAAGGTATCGTCTGTCCGGAGGCTATTTCCGGCAAGCATATGTTCAGGAAATCTTCATGCTAGAACTCCATTGCATAGTCAGTGCCATTGATGTGGTAGAAGAGCTGATCTGCATTGTAGATGGGGTTCCCATCGGTTATGAACACCAGGTCGTCAGGAATCTCATCGTAGTGCATGAGTACGTCGTGAATGGACTTGACGGCATTGAGGGTGTCACGCTGATCGTATATCCTGTATGAGGTGATGATTCTTGTTGTCGTATCCGACCACAGGAAGACATACTTGTTTATGCCCCTCACCTTGATGTAGGTCTCGTCACCGAACTGGGTGCCAGTCATCCTGTAGGGATAGAGATCCACCATAGGCTGTATGATTCTTGATACCAGCTTGGCGTAGTTCACGACGGTCTGGTGGCTGATCTTGTACCCGTAGGGCTCGTTCATTATGAGCGCTGTCTTTCTTGCAGACAGTCCGTAGTTGACGTAATAGGAGAGTATCAGGTCAGGGCATCGCTGATCGGCATGCCCTTGCCATTGTTGTCATAGAGATACTGTGATTCTGCACCACAGCTAGGGCAACACGCCCTTGTACGATATCTTCTTGCCGCTGAGGCGTCTGACTTCTCTTATTGGCTCTCCGTGCTTTTCAATGTGCTCCCTGTTGTAGTCATCGAAGCTCATCTGCCTGTATGTCTGGGATTCAGGTTTTCTGAACACAGGAGGCCTGCTGTCAACGGTAAAGTCGGCATACTCCTGCATGCGTTCCTTAGATCCAAGTGACCGTGCCCAGATCTTACGGCAGGATTGATTTTTCCGTCGAAGTAATCGATGATCCATGAGATATGATTGTGCGCTTCATCAATGTGATAGATGAGGTCAGTGTCCTTGAGAGCGTTACTGACGTTTTCAGGAATGTTCTTCACGAGAAGCAGAAGCTCAATGAACTTAAGGAACTTGAAATTCTGCTTAGAGAATTTATCAATTACTTTCTTAATCTGTGTTTTACTAGCCATGTGGGTTATCCGTCTTTCTTGATGGTTTAGTTGCTAACAAGTATAGCACGGATAATCCATTTTTGTTTTGGAAAAACATAAACCTGACAGGATAAGTACAGTTAACAGCTGCTTATATAGAGAACATTGAGGGGTAGTGAATGTTCATTGCATCATGCAAACTTTTGACACTACCTATAATAGTGAGGGTGGCTGAATATGAAACAAAAAATGCAATATATTCAAACATTAAAGCAAACATTAAAATTAAATCAAAAACTATTAAAATCGTTAGATTTCCTTACTGACAACATTGATGATATCAATAAAGTTGTTCAACAAGTATTAGAAACCAATCCTTTTTTAGAACTGAAATCACCTAAAAACTATGATACACAGCAGTTTATTGAAAGTATTTCTAATAAACGTTCTTTAAAAGATGATCTCTATTTACAATTAAGTGCATGTACTCGTCCATATAATGAAGATTTGATGGATTATTTGATTGAATCATTAGACGATAGTGGGTTCTTATCCTACCCTATTGATCAATATATCACTGACTTGAATATAGATAGAGAAATTCTTGATGCTCATTTAGATATATTACATTCTTTTGAACCAAATGGTGTTGGTGCAGCTGATGCGATTGATTCAATTATCATTCAATTAAAAAATAATAATAAAACAAAAAGCTATACACTATTTAGAGATTATCAGGATGTGATCTTAACTCAGAACTATTCACTCATTAAACAGAAAACAGGATTGAAAAAAGAAGAAATAGACCATTTATTTTATGAAATACGTTCTTGTAATCCTTTCCCATGTAATATGTATAGTTCATCCCAGGATGATTATATCTCACCAGATATTTTAATAGAGGTAGAAGATTCCAATATCATGATTACCCCTATCAATCAACCTGAACTCATAGTAAATAATCTTCTTTATGAGAAGGTAAAGAATGATGAGAATATGAAAGCTTATTTTAATGATGCACATTTCTTAATTGAAAATCTTACAAAGAGAAATCAAACAATATTATTTGTCGCAAATGCTTTAGTTCATATCCAAAGTGGTTATTTCTTATACGATGATGAGTTATATCCATGTACTTTATCACAACTTGCAAGTGAAACAGGATTCCATGAATCTACTATTTCACGTACATTAAATAATAAGTACTACAGCTATAATGGTGAGGTTTATCCTCTTAAACAACTTCTTGTTTCTCAAACTGCCTCAGGGGATAGTAGTGATTCTATTAAAAAGGCTATTGTGGAATTAGTTGATAGTGAAGATAAAGAACATCCACTTTCGGATAATCAGATTCTTAAAAAACTAGAAGAATTAGAACTACATTGTTCACGTCGAGTAATTGTCAAGTATAGACAACAATTGAATATTCCTTCGTCTACTAAACGTAAGGCTATTAAATAAGTCAGTGGCTTATCTAAACTGGTTCAAAAGTCAAGGACAGAATGTTGAAAGTCCCTGCTAAATGAGCATCACCGTAAGGTATTGCTCATTTTTTCGCGCCCTCTATCACGCTTTTTCCACAAGATAAATTATCACAATAAGTGCAACAGCCTATAAGAATAAAAAAAGCTATTATTGAATAGGCTTTGAACAAACAACATTCTTATTAAACAAAAGTAAAATTTAGATTGCTTAAAATGTATGAAAAAAGTGCTACTTTATATAGCACTCTTAGTCAACTTTGATGACTTCTACATTCATTTCATTGAGATAGATTTCATCTTCTTGAGGAATATGGGTATCCGTGTAAACCTTAGCGACATTTTTTGTATCCAGGAGATTGACTGTACCGATATGGCCAAACTTCTCACTTTCTGTCACGATTATAACCTGGGTTGCCTGTTTTGCCATTTCTCTGACCGTCTCAGCACGTAAATAGTCTTTACCTGTAAAGCCTGATTTCTCTGAAAAGCCATCTGCACCAATAAAGTACTTATCGACAAAGAAATTCTTGGAATTGTTTATTGTGATTGGTCCAACAAGAACCTGGGATGATGCTTGATATTCACCACCAAGCAAGATAACTTTAACTTCTTCATTACGTATGTAATCAGCAATGAAAGCTGAGTTAGTAATAATGGTGATGTTTTTCTTGCTTTGGGCAATCTCTAATGCAACGAGTGCACAACAAGAACCTGATTCTATCATGATGGTTTCACCATCATGGATATCTTCACATACTTTCTTAGCTATGCGCTGTTTCATTTCATAGTGATACGCTAATCTATTATTCATATCATCACTGTTATTTAATGTGGCATAGCCATGATTACGGATAATGAGACCTTGCTGTGTTAAGGCATCTAAGTCTTTACGAATAG
>ODAI014717254.1_pt1 | contig 15710 bp, 10 predicted proteins | sample 1539321 | NCBI WGS metagenome assembly ODAI01 (sample SAMN02144231, study PRJEB22623) | gut metagenome | biome: sheep rumen | host: Ovis aries | place: New Zealand
TCGACCTAAAAACTACTTGCTCTTATGTCGATTACGTCTAAGCATCTTCTTTCGCTTATGTGTCGCCATCTTCTGGCGCTTTCTTTTCTTTCCACAAGGCACGATGGCACTCCTTAAAACTTATATAAGTTTCTGTATTATGCTGAAAATCAAACTTATTGTCAAGATATGACCTTAAGCTTTTTGACTATTTTCTTTGTTTTCGCTTATCTTCTTATACCAGGAAGTTATTAAAAGAGCAGTCTTTTTTATATCATCCTCTTCAGCCTTGTATTCAAGCCTGATACTGCCTGGAATATCTCTTATGTATGTGTATTGCTTTTTTGCATATTTACAGCTGTGATGCTTAATTTCTTCTTTTATTATCTCTTCTTTTTGCTGCATTTCATCGCATTCTTTCTTACAACTTTCATCGCAACTATCATAGCCACTTTCTTCCAATCTTTCTTGGCAAGAAGGGTCCCAACCATTTTCAAACCACTCGCTGTAGCCAATTGCCTTCATTCCAGGAGTTTGAGAATTACAACCATTTTCTATAAGACGGCGAAGCTCTTCTTTTAAGCCTTCTTCGAACATAAGGTCAACACGACTACGAATTCTTTGATAAAGAAGCTCTCTTGGAGGTTCAAGGACAATAAAAAGAAAATCGTAATTCTTTCGAAGTCCATTTTCGTTTTCTGATTTAAAACTACTGCGGGGCTGGCCTGTAAGATAATAAACTTCAAGGGCACGGCAAATGCGGTAGGCATCGTTGGGATGTATTTTTGCAGCACTCTGGGGATCTATATTTTTTAATTCCTCATATAAAGACTGACTTCCTTCAGCTACAACTCTTTCCTTTAATTTTTCCCTTATAAGTGGGTCTGACTGTGGAGTTGGGGCAACTCCATATAAAAAGTTTCTGATATAAAAACCGGTGCCGCCTACAAGAACGGGCAGCTTTCCCCGAGAATGAATTTCCTGGCAAGCTTTATCTGCGGCATCTACGAAATCAGAAACGTTCCATTGTTCAAAGGGAGAAAGCTTATTTATAAGATGATGAGGAATAAGGGAACAGAAAGCTGCATCTGGTTTTGCAGTACCAATATCCATTCCTTTATAAACCTGCTGGGAATCTGCACTAACAATTTCGGCATTTAAAATAAAATGACTGCCACTTCGAGAGAATAACTCCTTCGTTAGGGCAGTCTTACCGGAAGCAGTTGGTGCAAAAATCACCACTACAGGAATTTTATTAGTCCTTGTGTTCAATACGATATGTTACCTTGTTGGTAAAAAGCTGACGTGCTGCTGCACAAACAACCTTATCTTGATTTGCTTCTATCTCCGGGTCGTTAATTTTTGCCATCTGATAAGCACGGAGACTAGCAGCCACAGTGATTTCGTAGATGTTTCCGTTATATTCTACCAATTGTTCCAATGGAAAAACCATTTTTACCCCCAAAATTATACCCAAATATAATATATCATTTTAACAATTACACACAGATATGTCAATTATTCAAAGCCTTATTCAAAAGACTTCCCATCCTTATTACAAAGAAGTATATATAATATTCTTAATTTTTCGGGTTGTATCTGTAGTTCCGGCATTAGTCATCTGCATTGTTAATACAATGGCAAGCTTATTTTTTAAGTCCACAGAAAGATAAGGGCCCAGCCAGCCGTCCCAGCCAAACTCACCTTCTTCTGTAACAGCCTTGCATCTGCCAGGCTCAAAGGCAACACGCATAAGATTACAGTAGGTATAACCTGCAAAATGCTCCATATTGCGGTTAAAACATTCCTGTAGATTTCCTCTTAATCTTGCTTTAGAAAGATATTCTACAGTTTTTTTCTGTAAAATCCTCTTACCATTATATTCTCCGCCATTTGTAAGCATTGAAGCAAATTTCATATAATCTTCAACAGTAGAACAAAGCCCCGCACCACCACTTTCAAAGGCAGGAGCCCTTTTCATATCATTTGAAATTCCAAGGTTTGGTCCTGTAAAAAGCTCTAAATGATGCTTCAAACCTTCTTCTTTAGAAAAATCTTCCACCGAACTGTAGGCTTTTGCAAGACGATTCTGCTTTTCTTCGCATACATAAAAGGCGGTATCCTTCATTCCAAGAGGTTCAAAAATCCTTTTGCTTAAAAATTCGCTGAATTTACAGCCGCTTATAACTTCTATTACAGCACCTAAAATATCAGCAGAAAGTCCATAGGCATAACCTGTTCCAGGCTCAAAGCTTACAGGAATTTCTGCAAGACGCTCAGCCACCTGGCGGGTAGAAATTTTATTTGGTCCACAAACATCTTTATTTAACTCATTTATAAAATCAGAAGTAAGATGTTCACCAGCGGGAGCTCCATCCCACCAGGCCCCGTAAGTATAGCCGCTTGTCATATTCAATAAATCCTGAATAAGAATTGGACGATTTGCCTTCTGAACAGGAGAAGCCCTTCCTTCTCCATAAGAAATCTTTAAATCCTTGAAGGCTGGAATAAAGTGCCAAAGCTCTTCATTTAAATCCAGTTTTCCTTCTTCCAGCAGAAGCATGGCAGCCACAGAAGTTACGGGCTTAGTCATAGAAAACATTCTGCAAATTGTATCTTTAGTAAATGCCTGTTTTTTTTCAACATCAGCATAGCCAGACTGCCAGTAGCCGGCAAGAGAGGCATCCTTCATAACCATAACGTTCAAGCCGGCAATTTTATTTTCTGCCACAGCTGAATCGATAACACTCTGAATTAATTGTAAACGTGCTGTATCCATAATTTATATTTTAATATTTTTCTAGAAAAATATCACTAAGCCACATATAATAAACAGTATGAAAAGTTTAAAACTCACACCCTCCGACATTAATAAAGTTCTTTCTGAGAATCTTAATAATAATCCACTTTTTGTATTTTCTACAGATGTCGTAATGAACAGCTGGATAGACTGGTGTATTACAAATCCCCAAGAATCGGGAACAGAAGCCCTCCCCTTCGAATATTTTACAGCCTGGGACAGCTTCAAAAGCCAATATCTTGGTAACTCTAAGGAAGGCTATAATGTAGTTCCTTCCATAATCAGAAAATTATTTATCTGTGATTTGATTGAAAAAAATGCCCGAAAGCCAAAAGAAGAACGTTTTCAAAGCATTATAAACCCGGACGATGCATATGCAAAAAACGCAGATACCTTTGCAGACTGGCTTTGCAAGGCTCTGCCCTCTCTTCATTTTTGGAAAAAAAGGATTGATGAAAACCCCGACTATGGAGAGCTCGATGCAGAAGACAAGGACTATCTTTATTTATATGAAAGCTACAAAGCTTTTCTGGAAAAAAATAAACTTTTTGAACCAGCGTGGTCAGACTGTAAAGACCTTTCTATTCTAAATGATGAAAAACGCCCCGTATTTATTTTTTATCCTGAGATTCTAGATGACTTTTTAGACTTTAAGGAGCTTCTTTCAAAGGCTGAAAACCTTACAATTTTTACCCTGCCGGAAAACCTGTCCTTACCAAAGGCTTATGCTTACCCGGATAGTCGCAGTGAATTAAGAAAAACCATACTTCGCCTTGAAAAACTGGTAAATGAGGGAAAAGCTGACTGGTCGGAAATTGCTCTGAGCATACCAGATATTGAAACTTATAGACCTTACCTGGAAAGAGAACTGGGCCTCTACGGAATTCCTTATGTAATCAGAGCCGGAGAAGGCCTGACAAAAAACTGTGCCGGAAAAATTTTCCGCGAAATTTCAGACTGCTATAATTCTAATTTTAATTTTGAAAGTCTCAGAGCTCTTTTACTAGATCATTATCTGCCCTGGAAGGATTCTGTAAATGAAGTAAAAGAAAAGCTTATAGAAGAAGGTTGCCGTATGCGTTGTATAAGTGAAAGCGGTAACGGCAAGGATATCTGGCTTTCTGCCATCAATTCTAAGCTAGCCCATCTGGAACATTCTAGTAAAGCAGATGCAAAAGAACAAATTGAAGCATACACAAAAATAAAAGACTTTTACCAAAAAATTAAATACCTTGTTTCAAAATTTTTTGATAAATGCGAATTCGGTAATTCCTTTGCGCATATCCGTTCAACCTGGATGGAATTCAAAAACTATTTTCTTAAGGAGGATAAAGCTTTTGCAGAGGATGCAAACAACATTTTAAGCCGCTGTATAAAAGAACTGGATAAAATCATTCGACTGGAAGAAAGCTTTAAGGACTGCAATTTTTCAATCACCTCTCCTTATAATTTCTTTTTACAGGAGCTTGATAAAAAGACCTACACAAAGCAAAGTGATAAAAACGGCATTTCTATTTATCCTTATAAGCTGTCGGCAGCAGCAAGTATTAAATATCAGTTTGTAATTGATGCTTCACAGAAAAATCTTAACATCAATTATAAAAGACTTTCTTTTTTAAATACTACAAAAAGAAGTAAGCTGCAGCTTTTAGATGAAGATAAAAGGCTTTCTGCCTCAGATGCCTTTATAAAGCTATATGCAAAAGACAATAAGGGTGAAGTTGTTTTTTCCACAGCAGAAGATACCTTTTCAGGCTTTGCAATTCCACATTCAAGTCTTTTAGTAGAAGAAGATAAAAATCTTTATGAAGATAAAATTATTCTTGAAAGAGATATGATTTTAAATGGAAAGAGCTATAATAATAAACTTACTGCCTGGCAAAAAGAAGGCTTTGAAAAATGGAAAAATGCAGCAGAAAGAAAAGAGCTTTCCGACACAAAGCTTCCGGAAACAATAAAAAAAGCTATTGAAGAAAAAACAATTAATTCAATAGCAACAAACATCAATAAGGTGCATATTTCTCCAAGGGGAGATTTAGAGCTTTTCTTTCCTTGTCCACGAAAATGGCTTTTAAAAGCTGTTCTAAAGCTTCATGATGATACTCTGGACACAGAGCTTATGCAGACTTATGACATGGGAAACTTAAATCATACAATTATGGAGCTTTTTATGACCCATTATTTAAAAAGTCAGCTGCCTTATTATGATAAAACAAGCAAAAGCTTTATTTCGCTTTCAAAGGGAGACTCTACAGAAGAAATAAAAAAGCTTCTTTACGAAGACATAACTAAAAAAGCGATTCTTTCTCAATCATCCTTTAATGATGCTCCACTTGTAATACAGACTCTGCTTTCTCAGACAGAAGCAATTGCAGATATTATCTTTGATTTTCTAACCGTGCTTTTATTGCCATATGGAGGCAAGCTTAATGCAAAGGGAAAGATAAGCTGCATAAACGGAATTGGAAACTGCACGGTTGCAGGAGTTGAACATAATGAGATTCTAGAAAAGGATGATTATTGTTATTCAGGCTTTATAGATTGTCTTCTTATTTCACCAGATGACAATTACATAATAATTGATTATAAAAATACAAAAAATGCGCTTCCTGCACAAAATAATATGGTTTTAAATGAAAATTCTATAATAAAAGATTTCCAGATGAGTCTTTACTATAAACTAATCTTAAAAGACCCGAAGAACGAAATTGACGCAGGCTATTTTTATGCAATTAATGATAAGACAAACTCTTGTTTTAGCGACAAATATACTACAAAGACCTTAGACAGCCTTAGAGAAACCCTTGCAGAAACAGACCTTTATGCTTCTATTTTTACAGAAAAAATAAAAAGCGGTAATTGGGCGGCTTTTACCCCTCATTCCAGCGGCGACAAAAAAGATAAGCTCAATCTTTCTGAATATTCAGATTGCATCAAATGTCCATTTAAGTCTATCTGCAGAACAACTTATGTTGTAGGAGGAAAAAGTTTATGAACAATCCAATTGTAAATAATAAAATATATGATGATGCTTTTTTAAGTCTGCTCAGTAAGCCTTTAGATCAGGCCCAGAGTCAGGCTCTAAAAACAAAGGAAAATTCTGTTATAGCGGCGGGAGCCGGTTCCGGTAAAACTCAGGTTCTTGCAACAAGATTTGCATGGCTTATACTTACCGGTCAGGCAAAAGCTGATCAGATTCTAACCCTTACCTTTACAAATAAGGCTGCTGCAGAAATGTATCAGCGCATCTACAATACTCTTTATTTTTTCAGCAATGCAGATATTCCGGAAAAACAAAAGGAGCTTGCTGTACAGGCTCTAAAGGATTTTGCAAACGCTCACATACAAACTCTCGATTCCTACAGTGCCAGCATTGTCCGCCAATGCGCAAACCGCTATGGCATAAAACCAGATTTTACAAGCGGCTCTGCAGATTCTACTCATACAATAAAGCAGGCAGCTTTTGCTTTTGTACTTGCAAGGCTGGAAAATCCTGCGGTAAAAGCCTTTGCAAAGCCAGGAAAGCTTCAGGAATATGCAGAAGATATACTTGCAGCTGCAATCATAAAGCATTCAAGTCTTGCCAGCGAAAAAAATTATTTTTCTCATAAATTTTTACTGCAGGTAAAAACAATTACAGAAGAATGGAAGAGCTTTTTCCTTCCGCAGTCAAAATTTTCTAATGGCCTTATAGAAATAGAAAACGAGCTTAATAATTCCGATAGCAAAAACGACAGCAGCAAGGCAAATTATGTAAACAGCTTATATTTACTCTTCGATGCATTTAAGCAGCTTGATAACTTAAAGCCTATTACAGAAGACGATATAATAGCGAATACTGAAAAAAATCAGGACAATGTTCTTTTAGTAAGAAAGTTTATAGACAGTTTTGAGCTTTTACCATCTACAGGAAAAATAAAAGAAGTTCAAGAAAAGGTTTCAACTCTAAAAGATGAACAAATACCAAAACTAAAGGCTTTATTATCTTTTGTAACAAGAGGCTATGAATTAAAAGCTCAAATGCAGCTTTTCGATGACTTTCTTGAAGAAATAAATAATACCAAAAGAGTTTCAGGACAGCTTACCTTTGCAGATGTAAGCGAAATGGCTTTAAAGATTCTTAAAGAGCAGGCAGATATCAGAAATCAGGAAAAAAGGGCCTACAAAAAAATAATGATAGATGAATTCCAGGATAACAATGGAAATAACCGGGACCTGCTTTATATCCTTGCTTTAAAAGATGGTGAATTTGAAGAAAATGGACAAATTCCTTTTACTAATCAGATTATTGTAAAAAAAGATGGAAAAATAATTGATGATAAAAGAGTTCCCGGAAAATTATTTTTCGTAGGCGATGAAAAGCAGTCAATCTACCGCTTTAGAGGTGCTGATGTATCTGTCTTTAATGAACTGACTCAAAGTGGTGAAAACACACTTATTCCAATGACCTATAACTACCGTTCCAGCAAGGAGCTTGTAAAGGCTTTTAACCTGATTTTTGAAAATGGAAAAGGAATTTTTGAAGTAAATGGAACAGAGCCTTTGGAATACGAGGCTTACTATTCAAATCCTGCCTTAAAAAATGGGATTGAATTACCAGAGCTTGATGAAAACAATGTTCCAATTCATTTTGCCCTTTCGAACAGTAAGGAACTGGCAGATAATAAAAAGCTTGCAGCCAGTGACCAGAAGGATTATATTCCAGAAAAGGAACAGGTAGCCTATTTTATTGCCAAAAAAATTGCAGAAGAAGGCTCTGCAAAACAAAACTGGAGTGATTTTGCCATATTGGACAGAACACGTACAGACAGAGCTATCCTTACAAAATATTTAAGTCTTTTTAATATCCCCTATGAGCTGGATCAGGCAAAGGATATTTTTACAGAAGGACTTATAAATGATTTTTACAATTTTTTAAGACTTTGCGTTTATCCAAAGGATATAAATGCCTGTGCAGCATACCTTGCCTCTCCTTTCTGTGGTTTTAGCCTAAAAGAAATAGAAAAGCTCATAGCAGAAGGGCAGCTTAAGAAGGGCGCCCTGGAAATGGAAGCAGACGGCGGCTTTTTTAAGGAAGAAAGACCACTGGTTCTGCAAAGAAAGCTTACCGACACCCTTACAATCCTATGGCATTTAAAAGGCTATAAATACGAAACAATGCTTTCTCAGGAGGCAAATCTTTGTGCAGAACATTTTGATATGCTTTTTGAGCTTGCAAGACTTGCAGATAGCCAGGGAAAAAGTCTTGCATGGTTTATAGATCAGCTGGAAATAATTAAAAAGTCCTTTAACAAAACCGATGCCGATATGGATGCAGAAGCCGTAAGTTATCCTCTTGAAAGAAAAGCAGCTGTAAAAATTATGACCATTCACAAAAGTAAGGGACTTCAGTTTAATCATGTTTTTCTCTATGGATGCCTGGGAGTTGATGCTAAGGCAGATAAAGAAAAATTCTTTTTTGATGATAACTTTGGCCTTGTAATGAAGACAGATAATATTAAAAGCTTTTTTCAGCTTGCCAAGGAAGAAAATACAAAGTCTCAGGAGCTTGCAGAATTCAGACGCCTGATTTATGTAGGAATTACCCGTGCAATTGATGATGTTTATATTACAGGCTCTTTTAATCCTCATCCTGAAAATTCAAAAAGTAATTTCAGACTGATTGAAAATATGGCAATTAAAAACTATATAGCAGAAATCGATGCAAAAGTTGACAGAAGCTATAAAACAGGGCTCGCTTACGATTACCTTACTATCCATCCTGTAGAATACCAGGATTTAGCACCTTCTCATATTCAAACTGCAGCTGATATAAAAGACGCAGCAATAAAGAGATACGAAAAAGAGACTGAAAAGTCTGAAATTTTAGACTACCAGGCAAAGCCTCTTCCTCGAAGCAGACCTAGCGCTCTGGAAACAGATGCAAATCCTGCTGAAAAATATGAAAAAGCAGCTGATTATCTGCAAAACAGAAACTTTACTGCTGCAGATTTTGGAACTCTGGTACATTCATATCTGGAAGCCTTTGCAAAAGGCCTGCAGCCGGAGGCTTATGAAGCAGACAGCTCCTTATATAAAAATCTTTCAGACTCCGAGATTGCAGAAAAAAAAGCTGAATGTATAAGCTTTGTTCATGCCTTTGAAAAATCAGAAAAAGGACAGGAGCTTATAAAAGCAAAGGAAGAAGGAAGATTTTTCAGAGCAGAATGGGCATTCAGAGCCTTTTTGCAGGGAACTATTTACACAGGTGCCATAGACTTAATTTACGAAAACCCAGATAAAAGCTATACAATCGTAGATTATAAATCAGATGCAGAAATTGACTTAGAAAAATACAGAGGACAGCAGGAATGTTACAGGACAGCCGCCGCAAAAATCTTAAAAATTCCTGAAGAAAAGATAGATGTATTTTTATATTTTCTTCGCCATAACAAGACAATGTGTCTGGAAAAAAAATAAAAGGAACATTATACTTTAGTTAAAGGATTAACTAATAGTGAGGATAAAAAAACATGGAAAACAAAGAATTAATTGAAAGCGGTAACGCTGTTTTAGGAATTGAATTCGGTTCTACCCGTATAAAGGCAGTACTGATTAATGAAAAATATGAACCGATTGCTGGAGGTTCTTACACCTGGGAAAATACCCTTGACAATGGAATCTGGACTTATCCTCTTTCTCAGATTCACGAAGGCTTGCAGACTTGTTACGCAGATTTGAAGAAAGATGTAAAGGAAAAGTACGGCATCACTCTTAAAAAGTTTAAGGCTGGTGGAATTTCTGCCATGATGCACGGCTACCTTGCTTTTGATAAAGACGACAAGCTTCTTGTACCATTCAGAACCTGGCGCAATACAATCACAGCCCAGGCTTCTAAAGAGCTTTCTGATATGTTCGGCTTCCCGGTTCCAGAACGCTGGTCTGCAAGCCATCTTTACCAGGCTATTTTGAACAAGGAAGAGCATATTTCTAAGATTTCTAAGGTTTACACTCTGGCAGCTTACATTCACTGGAAGCTTACAGGCTCTAAGGTAATTGGAGTTGGAGACGCTTCCGGTATGTTCCCGGTTGAACTTTCAGCTGATGGAAAAAAGGCTAACTATAAAAAAGCCTTTGCCGCTAAATTTGACGCAATTCCAGCTGTTAAAGCTCTTGGCCTTACTGTTGATTCAGTTTTCCCTCAAGTGCTTGTTGCGGGAGACAATGCTGGTTCACTTACTGCAGATGGCGCTAAGTTCCTGGACCCTGCCGGAGACCTTGAGGCAGGCATTCCATTCTGCCCACCAGAAGGAGATGCAGGAACTGGTATGGCAGCAACAAACTCTGTAGAAGCAGAAACCGGAAATATTTCTGCAGGAACCTCTGTATTCAGCATGGTAGTCCTTAAAAAGGATTTGAAAAAAGCTTACCCTGGCATTATTGATATCGTTACAACGCCAGACGGACTTCCTGTTGCTATGGTTCACGCAAACAACTGTACTGGTGAACATAACTACTGGATTTCTCTTTTTGAAGAGGTTGTAGACACCCTTGGTCTTGGCGGAAAGGTAAAAACATGCGAATACTTCGACAAGCTGATTACAAAATCTCTGGAAGCAGATAAAGACTGTGGTGGACTTCTTGCTTACAACTATCTGTCTGGAGAAACAATTACAGGCTTTACAAGCGGTCGCCCGCTTTTTGCCCGCGCAGAAAACGCTCATTTTTCACTCGCAAACTTTATGCGCGTTCAAATGTTCGCTTCTCTAGGAGCCCTTAGAGCCGGCATGAACATTCTTTACGATGAAGAAAAAGTTCCTGTAAAGAGCATGACAGGAGCCGGCGGTTACTTTAAGACCCAGGCTGGCTTAAAATACATGGCAGCGGGAATTAAAACAACAGTAAGCGCTATGGAAACTGCAGGTGAAGGCGGTCCTTGGGGAATGGCACTTCTTGCAGCCTACAGCACAGAAGAAAAGAAGGACTCACTTCCAGACTTCCTTAACAAAAAAGTATTCTCCAGCTGCAAAAAGACAACAGAAGCACCTGATTCCGCTCTTGTTGAATCCTTCAACATCTGGTTTGAACGCTATATGAAAGGCCTTGCCATCGAAAAGGCTGCAGTAGATAATTTGTAATAAATATGCCTCCCGCGGGAATCCAGCCCAACTAACGGCTTCCGCACTTCGCTTGTGCAGATGTTAGTTGGTCCGGCTTCCCGCTCCGGCATATTAATCAAACTTATTTTTGGGCTTCCCCTTTTATGGCAAGCCTTTTATAATCATTCAGAGGATAAATTATGACATACGAAACTTTACGATTACAGGCCTATGAGGCCAATATGAAAATTCCAGAAAATCACCTTGCTCTTTACACCTGGGGAAACGTTTCTGCCTTTGATAAAGACAAGGGGGTATTTGCAATAAAGCCTTCTGGAGTACCTTACCCAGAGCTTACTCCAGAGTCGATGGTAATTATCGACCTTGATGGAAAGAAAGTAGACGGCTCTCTAAATCCTTCAAGTGATACCCCTACCCACGCTGTACTCTATAAGGAATTTGCAGTAAATCAGAAGGCAGAGCTTGGCGGAATCATCCACACACATTCAACTTATGCAGTAAGCTGGGCTCAGGCAGTTCGCCCGGTTCCACTTTTTGGAACAACCCATGCAGACCATATCCAGAAAGCTGTTCCATGTACACCTTATCTTTCAAAAGAAGCCGTTGAATCAGATTACGAAAAAGAAACAGGTCTTTTGATTGTAAAGCATTTTGCAGATTTAGGACTTAATCCTTCTGAAGTAAACATGGTCTTGTGCGGCGGACACGGTCCTTTTGCCTGGGGCAAAAATGCAGAAAAGGCAGTTTATAACGGAACAGTTCTTGAAGAAATCTGTAAAATGGCCTTGAACACTCTGGCTATTAATCCAGAGGCTCAGCCGCTGCCAGACTATATAGTAAACAAACACTATATGAGAAAGCATGGTCCAAACGCCTACTATGGACAGGGCAAATAGCTTGTAAGCTTTAAGTGGCAAGCTAAACATGAACCGTTCAAAAAACACTGAAGCAGTAATTTTATCACTCCGTTCCTCCGGTGAAAATAACACAGCAGTTATCCTGCTTACACCGGAGGAAGGAATTCTTTATGCCACACTTTACGGCGGTCCAAAAAGCCGGCTTCGCTCTTATGTTACCCAGTGGAACAGAGGACAAATCTGGCTTTATTCTAATCCTGAAAAAAATCAAATTAAAATATGTGACTTTGAAGTAAAAAAATACCACGAAAGCTTTCAGACAAATCTTTTTAAATTTTATGCAGCTTCTCTGGCTTCAGAACTAGCCATAAAAACAAGAGCTGCAGGCTCTCCATCCCTCTGCTTCAGGCTTTTAAATGGCTTTTTAGACGGAATGGAATTATGTAATGAAGAACAAAGCCGCCTTGGACTTATCCGCTTTTTATGGAGATTTCTTGAGCTTTTGGGAATTCAACCTCCAGTACATGCCTGCGGAAGCTGCGGAAGATCTTTTTTAGACAAAAATTTTTCTCAAGAAGGCTTTGCGACAGAGGGTAAATCATATTATAATATAAATGAAAATAATTTTATTTGTTCTGACTGCGGTCAAGGAAATTTTTCACTGAATAATTCCGCCCTTCAATATCTGGCAGCACTTTCAGTATTAAGTCCCGCAGAAGCGAGAAAGCTCCAGATTAGCAAAGAAGGCTTTGAACAAATAAAAGATATTTTATTCTTTTTGATAGAAAACAGTCTGGAAGGAAAACTGAGTTCAATCGAAAGTGGGATGGGGATACTTTGAACAAGTGGAATAAAAAAAATGTTACTAAACAGGAAATTGAACCCTTATGCAAAAAATACAATCTCTCACAGCTGGAAGCCTCTGTATTTGTTCGACGGGGAATAACCCAAGGAAATGATATTCTTTATTTTCTTGAAGACGACCTCCGTTTTCAGCATGAAGCCTACTGCTTTAGCGGCATGGAGGATGCGGTAGAAAGAATTTTACAGGCAAAGGATGAAGGAGAAAAGGTTTTAATTTTCGGAGATAGTGATGTAGATGGTATTACAAGCACTGCAATTCTCTACGAACAGCTTGTTAGAATGGGACTTGATGTTCAGTGGAGACTACCTCTTGCAGATGATGCCTATGGTCTTTCAATGCAAGCAGTAGATGACTTTGCAGCCCAAGGTGGCAGTCTTATAATTACAGTAGACTGCGGAATTTCAAATAATGAAGAAATAAGTCATGCAAATGACCTTGGTCTCGAGGTTATTGTTACAGATCATCACAATCCGCCGGAAAATCTTCCGGAAGCTATAATTATTATTGATCCAAAAATTGAAGGCTCAGGTTATCCTTTTCACGACATTTCTGGTGCTGCCGTTGCCTACAAGCTAACCTCGGCACTTCGCTTTGCTCAAACAGATTTTTATAACGCAGAAATTTGCATGATGCAGCTGAGCTTTGACCAGGAAGAAAAGCTCTACAATATTGATTGCCTTAAAATTAAAAATCAGGTAAAAATCAAAGAGCTTCACGAAAGCATAAAACCAGGTCTTACTTCTATTTATGATATAAAGCTACCCTATTTTCTTCAGGGACAGCTTATCTATGTCTGGGATTCTGTAGAAAGTCAGAAAATTCTGCAAAACTTATTTGGCAGTAATGTTGTTTTTAATCTTGTAGACTTTAGAAATGAAGTTTCAAAAGTCATACCTTCTTTAAAAAATAAGAAAGCTGAAAATTTAACAACTCTCTCTCTTATTGCAAAATATAAAGAGGATGAAGCTTCTGTAATTAAAAGCCTTTTTAATCTATATATAAGCTATTGCAAAAAAATTAATAATCAGAAATTTCCAGAAAATATAAATATAGAACAGGATGAGCTTCAGCTGGTTGGACTTGCAGCTCTTGCAGATATAATGCCGATGAAAAATGAAAATCGTATTTTTGTTAAAAATGCGATTTCTTCGATAAAAAAGAAAGGTCCAAGAAAAGGATTAGCAGAGCTTTTTGCAAGACTAAAATTTCCACTAGAAATTCTAACTTCAACAGATTTGTCCTGGAAATTAATTCCACAGCTGAATGCTGCCGGCCGAATGGGAAAATCAAATCTTGCCTTAGAGCTTTTAATTTCTCAGGATGCGAAGGAAAGAGAAAGCCTTGCTGAAAAAATTTATAATCTTAATGAGGAAAGAAAAAATCTTGTTTCTACTGCCCTTATTAAAATTCAGGACAAGGCAAGTCAAAGTATAATCGAAAACAATGGTAAGCTTTGCCTTGTAATTGATGACTGTATTAATCAGGGGGTGACGGGAATTCTGGCAGCTCGTCTTATGCAGGATAATAACCTTCCAGCCATTGCCGTAACCTTTAATGAAGAAGTTTGTACAGGCTCAATGCGAAGCTGCCGGGGCATTATTACAACCGAATTTCTTTCACAATTCGGTGACTTTTTTATTAATTATGGTGGTCACGATAATGCAGCAGGCTTCAGCTTTGAAAAAAGTAAAATTCCACAGTTTGTAGAAATTGCTAAACAGCTAAGTAATAGCATACAGCTGCAGGAAGCCCAGCAAAGTATAGAAATAGATGCAGAAATTCCGCCAGCCTATCTTACTCCTGAGGCTTTTAATCTGCTGGAACTTTTGGAGCCTTTTGGTCAGGAAAATCCGGAGCTTATATTTACAACAGGAAGCTTTCCACTTTTAGATGCCCAGATTGTTGGAAAAAGCCAGCCTCAGCATTTAAAACTTATCTTTGAAGCCGGAAAATACAAAATTCCAGCAATGTACTGGTCGCAGGCAGAAAGACTAAGAAAAGATATTTCCATAGGCCAAAAGTATGATATACTTTATACAATGAGTCACAACTTTTTTAATGGCATTAAAACAAATCAAATAATATTAAAGGATTGTCTGCCACATAATCTGGACTAGAGAGGTTAAAATTATTTATGAAAAAACTATTCATTTTTACAATACTGTTACTAAATTCCTTTTTTATTTTTGCAGCCAGCTCAAAATATCAGTCTGAAAGTTTTACTTTGAATATAAAATATAATGATATTATTACCCCTGGAAATGCAATTTTTGCCAGAATGACTATCACTCTTCCTAAAAATCATAAAAAAGGAAAAGCAGAGCCAGAAAAACAGGCAACACTGCAGCTTTTACAGGACAAAAAAGTAATAGAAGCAGCACCTTTTTATCAGCTTCCAAAATCTAAAAGACAAAACAGCTACGAAATGCTTTGCGGAATTCCTGTTTCCCTCTGGCTTACAGAAGGCAACTATTCATTAAAAGTTGTTTTTTTATCACCTGATGAGGAAGTAAAGGAATTTCTTCTTCCAACAAGCCTTAAAATGAGGGAATTTAATAAAGAAACCTTGCTTTTGGACGAAAAAAATACCCAGATAAAAACAGACAATTCTCCGGAAAGAGCTGCGCAGATTGAAAAACTAAACAATATTCTTTTTACAACAATGCCTTCTGATGTTTTTTGTCTAAAGCACTTCACCCCACCAACAGAATCTCAGAGATATACAGCCTGGTGTGGAGACAGAAGAATTTATCAATATAATAATGGAAAAAGTTCAACAAGCCTTCATTACGGAAATGATTATGGAGTTCCAGAAGGAACAGAAGTAAAGGCCTGCGCCGACGGACGGGTTGTAATGGCAGAAAACAGAATCTCCACTGGCTGGAGCATTGTAATTGAACACCTTCCTGGTCTCTATAGTCTTTACTATCATATGAGTGAATTAAAGGTAAAAGAAGGCGACATGATAAAACAGGGAGATTCAATTGGAAAAAGCGGATCAACAGGACTTGCAACAGGACCTCATCTGCACTGGGAAATCCGTTTAAACGGAAGTGCTGTCTGCCCGGAATTCTTTTTAAACAATTTTACATTTGAAAATGAATAAAAGA
>ODAI013679292.1_pt1 | contig 15708 bp, 13 predicted proteins | sample 1539321 | NCBI WGS metagenome assembly ODAI01 (sample SAMN02144231, study PRJEB22623) | gut metagenome | biome: sheep rumen | host: Ovis aries | place: New Zealand
CATAGCCTTTCCGTCTTCCAGGGTCAGGGCTTTCTTGCCTGCAGCCACCTTGGCCGCCTTCATATATGCCGTTCCGTACAGAGGACCCGAAGCACCGCCGACCTTGGAAAGCAGGGTCATGCCGGTCTTCTTGAGAACGGCGCCGATATCCTCTTCCTCCTGGGGAAGGGCCTTCAGGGCCTCACTGTAGCCGCGGGCCATGTTGATGCCATGGTCGGCGTCGCCGATCTCGCGGTCCAGCTCTGTCAGGAAATCCTTGTGTTCTATGATTTTGCTGCCGATCTGTTCAATACACTGATAGATTGCAGATGCCATAATGTTTCCTCCCGTACAGCTGCATGCCCTGGCCGGTCGTTGATGGGGCAGCCGGCCGCGGCATTCGTATCTTTGAAGTAAGACAGGGATCCGCCGTGGGGAAGCGGAAACCTCTCCAACATCTATTATAGCAAAAATTCACAATGTTTCTCTTTTATTTTTTTATTTTTAGTAGAATTATCCCATAAATCGGCTTCGTTTTCCGGAGAATCCTCCTGCCTTTTTGGCCCCGGGCCCTCTGCCTTTGACTATCCGGCCCGGGGCAGAGTATAATGCCTGTGGATCCGGAAAAAGGAGGCAGATATGAAAACAGTAAGAGTCGCGGCCGCGGTGATCCTGGACAAAGGCAGGATCTACGCCACCCAGAGGGGCTACGGAGACTATAAGGACGGCTGGGAATTTCCCGGCGGAAAGATCGAAGAAGGAGAGACCTCCCGCCAGGCCCTTGTCAGGGAGATCCGGGAGGAGCTGGATCTGATGATCGATCCCCATACCTTCCTTGCCTGCATCGAATATGACTATCCCGCCTTCCATCTGTCCATGGACTGCTTCCTTTGCAGCATCCTGGAAGGCTCCCCCGTCCTGAAGGAACACGAGGCCGCCAGGTGGCTTTCCAGGGATGCTCTGGAAAGCGTGGACTGGCTGCCCGCCGACCGGGACCTGCTCCCGCTCCTTTACCGCTGCATGGTCTGAATATCCCAGGGAGGTCTGTATGCCCCATCCTGTAAGAAGGCACATAGCCCAGCAGATCGTGGATTCCATCAAGAACATCTGCGATCATGACATCAATTTCATAGATACGGACGGCATCATCTACGCCAGCACCGACGCTTCCCGGACCGGAGACTTCCATGCGGCAGGAAAACAGGCCGCCCAGAGCGGAGAGACCGTCACAGTGGAAAGGGACGATCCCCTGGCCGGGACCAGAAAAGGCATCAACATGCCCATCCGCCACAACGGGGAGATCGTTGCGGTCATCGGCATCACCGGAGATCCGGAGGAAGCGGGCCGCTATGCCTATCTGGCCCAGCGGATCACCACCCTCCTTTTAAAAGAGCACGATCTGGACAGGGAATCCCAGAACCGCCGTACCCGGATCAACTACGTGATCCGGTCCATGATCCACCAGGAGAACATAGACCAGGCTTTCATGCTGGAGACCCTGCGCCAGAGCGGCATCCGGGATATGGAGGCCCCCTACCGGACTCTTGTGGTCCAGCTGGACTCCAGGTACAATCCCTCCAACCTCTCCATGATCGAATCAGAGATCCTCCGGGCCTTTTCCCTGGTGGAGCCCTGCCTTTATACCTTCAATTATCCCGGCGAATATGTCCTCCTGTCCGAAGCGGAAGCCCTGAAAAAGAGCCTTTCCGCCTTCCGGGACCTGGAGGAGCGCTTCCGGGGCCTTCTGCAGATCGGGGTGGGGGATGAGCGCCCCCTGACCCGCCAGTACCGGTCCTATCAGGCCGCCAGACTCTGCTTAAAGAGCATGACGCCCGGCCGGGGCTTTGCCCTTTTTGAAGACCTGGACCTGGAGATCCTGCTGGGAAGCGTATCGGACCACGCCCGCCGGGCTTTTCTGGACCGGGTCACGGCGTCCCTGGAGGACGGTGACCGGGAGCTTCTCTCCGCCTACTTCGGCCGGGGCATGTCTCTCAAGGAGACCTGCGAAGCCCTCTTTATCCATAAGAACACCCTCCAGTACCGGCTAAAGCGCATTGCCGAAAAGACCGGCTACGATCCCAGAGCCTTCCGGGATGCGGCCGTCCTCTATGCGGCCCTCAAGCTGGAAGCCCTCTCCGGACAGGAAAAAGGATAAGAAAAGACAAAGAAGGCCTCTGCCGCATTTTCTGCAGCAGAGGCCTCTTCCTCTTTTCTTATAATGGATACGGATTCCGTCCTGTCCTTATTTAGCGGCGATGTCCATGCCGGCCTTGACGAAGCGGAACATTCTGACAGCGCCCTTGTAATAAAGCTCTTCCGCTCTGCCTAAAGCCTCCTCCAGGGGCATGGGAGCGTCCACTGTGGTCATGAGGGATACGATGCCGTGGTCAAAGATCTGCTCTGCGCCCTTGCCAAGGGATCCGCACAGGCCTACGGCCGCAACGCCCTTTGCCTTTGCGCGGACGCCGACGCCCTGCATGACCTTGCCGAAGCAGGACTGCCAGTCGGTACGGCCTTCGCCAGTGACCACCAGGTCCACGCCTTCCAGCCTTCCGTTGAAATCGATCAGGTCCAGAACGGTGTCGATACCGGACTTCATCTCGCCGCCAAGGAAGACCTTGAGAGCCGTGCCCAGGCCGCCTGCAGCGCCGCCGCCGCGGATCTGGTCCGCGTCGATGCCGTAGAGGCCCTTTACCAGATCACGGTAGTTGCACATGCCCTTTTCCAGTCTGTCCAGGATCTCCGGGGTGCCGCCCTTCTGTTTGCCGAAGGTATAGGTGGCGCCGTCGGGGCCGCAGAGGGGGTTGGTAACGTCGCACATGACGGTGATCCTGGCTCCTTTGATGCGGGCATCCAGGCCGGAATCGTCGATGGAAGCGATCTTTTCCAGATCTCTGCCGAAGCCTTCCAGCTCATTGCCGTCTGCGTCCAGGAAACGGACGCCAAGGGCTCTGACGCAGCCCATGCCGCCGTCATTGGTGGCAGATCCGCCGATGGCGATGGAAATATCTGTATAGCCTTTGTCCAGGGCGTCCCTGATCAGTTCGCCGGTGCCGTAGGTAGTGGTGTTCAGAGGGTTCCTCTTTTCTGCGGGAACCATGGGAAGACCCGATGCGGCTGCCATCTCGATGACGGCCTTTCCGTCTCCGAAGACGCCGTAGTAGGCCTCCGTTTCCTCCATAAGAGGGCCGTGGACCTTTACAAAGACCTTCTCGCCCTTCTCTGCGGAAATGACCGCGTCGGTGGTGCCTTCACCGCCGTCTGCCACGGCTACGCCGCTGTATTCCACCTCTCCGAACACGTCCTTTGCCGCTCTGGCCAGGATCTCCTGTGTCTGCTCGCTGGAAAGAGTTCCCTTAAAAGAATCCGATGCAAATAAGAATTTCATAACCTTCCCTCTTCTTTCTCCGGTCCCCTGGGCCCGGCTGCTTTTGTTTACTTTCATGCTCTTATTGTAACATTGATTTCTTTTATCTTCCATGTCACGCAGAACAAAATCCAGCAGTCCCATTATTTACTTTTTGTTATATAAGACATTATCCTCCGGATATATATTTCATTTTTTTCTGCCGGAATCCCCGCGGACGGCGGACCGCATTTTCTGAAGGTCCTCCCCTGTGACTTTTCCGGCTCCGTATCTTGCCTTTTCATAAAGATCGTGAATGACCTGCCTTTCCTCTTCCCTGTCTGTCCCGGGGCCGGCCGCCGCCTCCAGCTGGGCCGGCGTATGGGAAGCCTCTATTTTTTCTTTTCCGGGAAGGGAAAGGATATATTTTCTATATTCTCTGCGGATCCGTGCCCGGGGCGAAAAATCCAGAGGGGAAAGTCTTTCCCTGCGCTTTCTTAAGATCTTTTCCCTGGTCTCGGTCCGTTTTCTGGTATCCCCCGTTTCGGGATCCGCCGCCCTGAAGTCATAGTAAAAATCGTAAAGGCTCCTGTAGAAGGCGTAGGCCAGGATCAGGAGGAAAACGACGCCGAAGACCCTCTCCAGAACGTACCAGAGGGTATGGATCCAGGGAAAGAGCTCCTGCCCGGCAGGCATCAGCATGGGGCCGCCTCCGTCTGCCGAAGCGGCGCTGTCTCCTCCAGAAGGAAAAATATGAGAAAAGATCCAGAGAACGGCATAGATCACGAGACCGGCCAGCCGCACCGCCAGAAGAGGCAGCTGCATCAGCAGGTCGTCCCCGCTGTAAATGCCGGTCAGGACCAGGCAGATCAGTCCCGCCAGGAGCAGATAGATGGCCAGAAGCCCTCCGTTTAAGAGGCCGATCTTGCGGTAGGGGACTCTGGTCCTTTCCGAAGCCGCCACATAGGTATGCTCCAGGCTCTTCAAATTGAGCCAGGCCAGGTAAAGAAGGGTAAGAAGGATCTCCCCTCCCACGGCCAGGGCCTTCAGGGCGTCTCTTTCCGCAATAATGCCTCCGACATAGACAAAGACAGGGAAAAGAAGATAGCCGGGCATGGGGACAAATACATAAGCCCCCCGGACTCTTGCGGAATAGAGGCAGGAGACCTGGACCAGGCAGAGGGCGCCGAAGATCTTCCGCATAAGGGGATCTGTCAGGCCGGAGAGGGCCGTCACGGAAAGGGACAGGGCAAGACAGGCCGCCGTGTAGGGGAAAAGCTTCTTTATCCGGTGCTGGATCTGATCGGACCCGAAAGCCAGAGCGGCCATAAGAAGGGCGCAGAAAGCCAGTCCCCGTAAGGGGACCTCCGTCAGGATGCAGGCGGCGCCGGATAAAAGCTCCAGCACCAGCAGATCGGTCAGGACCCGGACAGTCCTGAGCCCCATGCGCTCTCTTACAATTCTGTTTTCAGAGGAGGCTTCCTGTAAGGACATGGCTCACCTCGACGGGTATAAAGGTAATTCCCGAAGGAATGGTCTTCCGTTCCACATCCAGATCCATGGGACAGATCCAGACAAGGCCGCCGCACTTTGCGGACAGAGAGGCGGCTTCCCGGATCAGAGCGTCGCTCTGTCCGGAGGAGATCATGCAGAAGGTGGTCTGGTCGGAAACAGGCTTTCTGCCTTCCTCCGCAAGAAGCAGATCAAAGGATCTGGGCGCTAAGGCCAGGGAGACCCGGGCCAGTCCCTGTCCCAGGGCCCCCAGATGGCTCTCCGAGCTTCCTGCCTCCAGGGACACCTCCTGCCCCGTGATCAGGTCCCTGCCGTTGGTGGCAAAGCTGACAGGGACTCCCTGCCGGATCCCGTCTCCGGCCAGAGTATAGGCAAGTCTTATGGCATGCTCCAGAAGGTCTTCCCGGTAGCGGATGGCCGGCACCTCCAGGTTCAGAAGGATCCGCAGCTCCTGGCCGCTGGTATAGTCCCTGAGATTGACCATGTAGTCTCCGGACCTGGCGGAAGCCTTCCAGTTGATCATGGACTGGGGATCCCCCGGCACATACTCCCTGATCCCCCGGAAGGAAAAGACATCCTGATAGAGACGTCTTCTGGACAGGATCTCCCCTACGATCCGGCGGGATAAGTCTGCCGTCTCCCCTGCGGCCAGAGCAGAGGGCAGGACCATCAGGGCCGTATCCTGGGGGACCTCGGTATGACGGGTCCCCACGGAGAAGAAATCCGGCAGGACCAGACCGGCGGTCCGGATCACGTAGTAGCCCCGCTTCAGAGCCCGGACGGGCTGGCGCCTCGTTACCTGCTCATGGGCGGAAAGGCCGAAGTATTCCACCACGTTGGTCATATCCGAGACGGATGCGTTGCGGTCCTCGTCCACCACAAGGCCCCGGTCCATCTTGAAGGTGATCTTGAGGACAGGAAGGGGCAGGAGCTTGTCATTGATCACCGTCTCCACCAGGGTGGCCGTATCTCCCTCCGCGGCGTCCTTTTCCTCAAAGAAAAGCTCCACGGACAGGCCCTTTTTCCAGAGCCTGGCATAGACCATATTCAAAAGGACATATAGGATCAGTATACTGACCGGTATCCAGATCAGGATCATTTCTTATCCCCTGCAAAGTTTTCCGTAGGCACCGGGACCCGGGAGAGGATCTCTTCCATAACAGACCTCTGTCCGCTGCCGGCTCCGTAGCGTCTTGTCAGCACCAGGCGGTGGGCAAGGACCGGAAGCGCCAGACGCTTGATATCCTCCGGCGCCACAAAGTCTCTTCCCTCCAGGAAGGCCAGACTGCGGGAGGCATGGAGCAGGGCCAGAGTGCCCCTGGGACTGACGCCGGCTTCCACGTCGGTCCTCTTTCTGGTGGCGGAGACGATCTGTGCTATGTACTGCATCAGGTCACCGCTCACGGTCACGGACCGGATCTCTTCCCGGGCCCTTTCTATGACCTGATCGTCCGCTATGGGAGAGACTGACTCCAGCACTCCCTCCGACAGGAAGCGTTCCATGATCCGGACCTCGCTTTCCGGATCCGGCAGACCTATGGACAGCTTCATAAGGAAACGGTCCAGCTGGGCTTCCGGCAGGGGGAAGGTGCCCGAGGTCTCGATGGGATTCTGGGTGGCAATGACAAAGAAGGGGACGGGCAGGGGCCTTGTCGCTCCATCCGCCGTTACCTGCTTTTCCTCCATGCACTCCAGAAGACCCGACTGGGTCCTGGGAGTGGCCCGGTTGATCTCATCGGCCAGAAGGATGTTGGTAAAGACCGGTCCCGGCCGGAAGGTAAAGGTCCCCTCGGCCTGGCTGTAGACGGAAAGTCCCGTGATATCCGTAGGCAGAAGGTCCGGGGTGAACTGGATCCTCTGATAGGTCATATCCAGAGACCTGGCCAGGGTCTTGGCCAGGGTGGTCTTGCCGGTCCCAGGCAGGTCCTCCAGAAGGACATGGCCTCCCGTCAGGAGGGCCGTCATGACAAGGCGGATCACCTCGTCGCAGCCAACCATGACCTTTTTCATATTTGTTTCGATCCCCAGGATCTCTTCTCTTGCGGTCATGCCTCTCACCCCTTATTTCTTCCGCCCAGGATAAAATCAAGGGCCTGCTTCTGGGCCAGGATCAGATTCTGCAGATCCTTTGCCGTATCTCCCGTTTCCAGGGAATGGTTGGCTCCCTCCGTAATGTAAAGAGGAATGCCCGCCTGTCTGCATCCCTCCTCTATATCCTGATCCTTGGCCCAGGGATCCGCTGTCCCGTGGAAGGCGGCGGCGTCCGTCACGCCGAAGGAGAAGGTCTCCTTCAGGGGCGTGAAAAAGACATGGCGGACTTTAAGGCCTTTTTCCTTTCCGAAGGCGGCCGCCACGGCCGTCCCGATGGACTTGGAGATAAAGAGGATCTCGTCATAGTCCTCCCACTTCAGGTCTTTCAGGATCTCCCTGCTCTGGTCCAGGGCCAGGGCAAAGCTCTTTTCCATCTTTTTGCGGTCTCCCTTTACCTTTTTGGGAAAGCCCCCGTAAGGGACCCGGACCACTTCATATCCCTTTTCCTGGGCAAATTTCCCCGCATAATAGAGCAGAGGCTTGTCGCAGGTATACCCGATCCCAGGGAAAATAACGGCGATCTTATCTGACATATCTGTCCTTTCCGGCATAACTGTCTTTTGTAATGAGCTCTTGCTTTCAGAGAATTAATATACGTTTTATTATAAAAAACGCTTCTTCTCATGGCAACAGCCTCCGTCAGATTCCGAAAAACCTGACGGAGGCTGTCATACTGACCGCAATATGCTGCGGCAAATTATCTCTTGATCAGAGAACGGAGTCCTTGAATTCTCCCTTCTGTTTCAGGATCACCACATCCTGTTCATTCTTTCTGTAGGATACGGGACTGACGTCGAACTTCTGCTTGAAGATCTTGGAGAAGGCCAGCTGGTCGGAATAGCCCACCGCGTTGGCCACGGCGTAGACCGGCAGGGCGGTATCCCGCAGCAGGGCCGCGGCCTTGCTCATACGCAGGGATACGATGTACTCCTGGATGGTGCAGCCCACACATTTCTTGAAGGTGGAACTGAAGTGGCTCCTGGAAACGCCGAGATAAGAGGCAATCTCGCCTATGCGGATGTTCTGCTCGTAGTGGTGCTCGATGAAATCGATGGCCTTGACCACGAAATCCGGATCGTCCGTATGCTTTTCCCCGCCCTCCAGGAAAGTCCTGCTCTCATGGTTGCGGATCAGAATGGCAAAGATCAGCATCAGGTAGGCATCGCGCCGCAGCTCGCTGGAATAGTCCATGTTGTGGCAGTCCAGGATCTGGTTGACCAGACCGAAGACCTCTTCGATCTGGGTGATATGGCAGACCGGGTTCTCCAGGGAAAAGCCGGAATTGCGGACGTAGGTCTCGGCCTTCATGCCCGCAAAGCCCACCCAGGTATAGACCCAGGGATCCAGATCGTCGGATTTATAGGCACAGTGGACTCCCGGCGGAATATAAAAGGCATCGCCGGGGCCCATTTCGTAATCGCGGTCCCCGATCCGGAGGATTCCCTTTCCGGATCTGACAAAGTGCAGCACATAGTTTTCTCTGGGCAGATTGTCAAAAACTCTTCCGGGCTCGTTCTGTTCGTATCCGCAGTAGACCAGGCAGATATCCATAAAAGATCTCTGCAGGTTCTCCAAACACCTGTAGTCCTTCTCTTCCGTATATCCTACTACCGTCCTGGACGCTTTCTTGCTCAATCCAAATCCTCCTTTTTACGTTAGAATCCTCTGATCATGGAAACGCCTTGATCTGCTTCGAGCTCATAAAACAGAGCCGCAAAGTCTCCGCCCTGACGGAGCAGATCCTCCCGTTCCACGGGAATGCCCGCATACATGAGCTCATCTCCGAAGGCCGTAAAACTGCGGGTGATCCCGCCGACTTCAAAGGTGACCCGGTAGCTGGTATTTTCCTCCAGGCCCGCCAGCTTGAACCGCAGCCAGGAGGCGTTGACCTTATTCAGCCTCTGGCACAGAAGGGCGGCCGCCCTGCTCTTATCCCCGGAAACGCAGATCCAGCCTGTCTCATTGCCTTCGAAGGGACTGAGCAGCCTGTAGAAGTCGCTGTCTGTCTGGATCAGGCGGCGGAGCTTCTTCATTCTGATGATCTGGTTCTTTACGGTCTCCATCTCACCAGGACTTAAGGTATCCAGATCCAGCTCGTAGCCGAAGGTCCCGAACATGGCCACGGCTCCTCTGGTCTCCAGAGGCGTGGTCCTGGACAGCTGGTGGTTTGGCACGGCGGAAACATGGGACCCGATCATGGAAAGGGGGTAGACCATGGAAGTGCCGTACTGGATCTTGCAGCGCTCATTGGCATCCGTGTCGTCGCTGCACCAGGCCTGGGGCGCATAGTAAAGCATGCCCGGATCAAAGCGGGCGCCGCCGCTGGCGCAGGACTCAAAAAGGACCTGGGGGAATTCCGAAGTCAGTCTCTCATAAAGGCTGTAGACCCCCAGCATATAGCGGTGCATGACTTCTCCCTGCCTGTCGGCTCCGAGATGGGCGCTGAAGGGCTCTGTCATATACCGGTTCATATCCCACTTGATATAGGATATCTCCGACTCCCTCAGGATCTTCGCGATCATGTCGTGGATGTGGTCCACCACTTCCTGACGGGTAAAGTCCAGCACATGCTGATGCCTGGAATGAGAAGCATAGCGGTCCGGGGTCTGCAGGACAAAGTCCGGATGAGCTCTGTACAGATCGGAATCCATGTTGATCATTTCCAGTTCCACCCAGAGGCCGAACTTCAGGCCGATCTCATTTATTTTCCGGGAAAGACCGCCGATGCCGGAAGGGATCTTGTCCGTGTTGCAGAACCAGTCGCCAAGACCCCGGAAGTCGTCGTTCCTTTCCCCGAACCATCCGTCGTCCAGGACAAAGAGCTCCACGCCCACCTCTTTTGCCTTCCTTGCCATCTGCAGGAGCTTTTCCTCGTTAAAGTCAAAGTAGGTCCCCTCCCAGTTGTTGAGAAGGATGGGCCGCTCCCGGTCTCTCCAGTATCCCCTGGCAAGGCGCCTTCTGTAGAGCCTGTGATAGACCTGGCTCATGCCGTTCAGTCCCCGGTCTGACCAGACCATGACGGCCTCGGGGGTCGTAAAGGTCTCTCCCTTTTCCAGCTTCCAGGCAAAGCTTTCGGGACTGATGCCCATCAGGACCCTGGTCATGTCAAAGGGAGATACCTCCGTCTGGGCCAGGAAGTTGCCGCTGTAGACCAGGGAAAAGCCGTAGACCTCTCCCTGGCGCTCGGTGGTATGGGGGCGCTTTAAGGCCAGGAAGGGATTCTCCTCGGCGCCGCCGCAGGTGCCGGCCAGGCCCTGTACGCCCTGCAGGCCGATCTCCAGAGGCCTTACGCGGACATAGCGCTCCCTGGCCCAGGCGCCGGAGAGCTGGACCATCTCAAAGTCGCTGCCTAAAAATTCCACGCTGCAGCTCATGGCCCGCTCGATCAGGACAGGAGCATCTCCCTCCTGGCAGATCCTGGCATGCCTGGCAATGACAGGAAGGCTTTCAAAAAGGGTATAGGAAAGGATGAGGGCGGTGGACGTTACTTTGTCAAATAACCGGATCTCCAGGGTCTCCGCCTCGTCGTCTGATTCCGTATATGTGGCGGGAAGGCCCTCAAGGGCAGGCTTGCCCCTTTGTATGGTATGGGATTCATAAGTAAAGACCGAGATCCGGCTGCCGTTTTCCTGACGGATGGTCAGGGCCGGGGTCCTGTAATCGCCGGTCCCGTATACGGGATATTCCTGCCTCGTGTACTGCATGGACAGCATGGAAGGATCCGGGAGAGAGACACACAGGTGGGGACGGGCGGTCTCGTCGTGCAGGTGGGAAAAGTCTTCTCTGTCACGGATCTTCTTCCCGTAATAAAGATTCTCCAGCTGCCCGTTCTCCATGATCCGGATCAGGTAACTGACATGATCGTTGGTAAGGTGAAAAATTCCGGATCTTTCATGAAAAATAATAGCCATCTTTCTTCCTCCTTCGATTTAGTGAAATACTCAGAGCAGGTGCTGTATCTGTTCGTCCCCCAGGTCCGGTCCCTTTTCTTCCTCCGCGATATTGCCGAATTCGTCCAGGGCCGGCAGGAAACGGTTGAAATCTCCGATCAGAAGACTGGAGACCGCCATGGCGCAGGCCGAAAAGCCCAGGGTCACCCAGATAAAGGAATAAAGGGGGAGCCGCTGCAGGTCCATGTAGGTCCATACGATGGGCGCGGCATTAATGAGCGCAATGAGCAGGGCCCTGACAGGGTTTTTCCCGATGAAGTAAAAGGCATTGCGGACAAGGCCCCGCAGGCTGTCGCCGAAGGCTGCCATCACCGGAAAGAGGAAGGAGGTCAGGATCAGGAGGCTCCCTCCGATCAGGTAGATCCCGTATTTGAACCAGGTCAGGATACCGCCCATATAGACGGAAAAGCGGATGTCCAGGACTCCTACCAGGACAAGGGCCAGCACGATGAGCCAGTAGACAAGAGCCTGGCGGAAGTTTCCCTTAAAGCCCTTCCAGAATTCCTTCAGAGGACTGATCTCCCCGTCGGACCGGAGGGTCCTCAGCATGACGTGGTAAAGGGCTGCAAAGGCCGGGCCCGCTGTGACAATTGGCAGGCTGAACAGTACGAACATGATATTTGCCCCGATCAGGATCCAGGCCCTGGTCATGATCTGGCCCCAGACGCTGTCGTTGCTGAAGAATCTGAATATAATTCCCTTCATTTCTCCTCCTGTGTTTTTACTCCCAGGTATTCCAGGAACCGGACCACTTCCTCCGGATGCTGCGAATAGGCCGAAAGGCCCAGGACGCAGCCGTCCTCATAGAGGCCGTATTCCGTCACCAGAGGGCTCCCCGACAGATCGATCCCCACAGGGACCTCCGTCTCCGAATAGGTCTCGTCGTAGGGCAGGCAGTAGACGAAAAGATCCTCATAGGGAGCAAAAAGCTCCGCGGCCTCTCCCGCCGAAAGATCCTGAAAGCGGCCGCTTCTGGCTACCGCCTCGAAATTGTCCCTTTCCATCACCGCGGCGTCCATGGCGCCGGCCTCTATGGCGGCGATAAAAGCCTGGTAGTAGGAATTGTTGGTGCCGCCCTTTCTGGCCGCGTCAAAATAGCAGGCACTGTTAAAGAGCACGTTTTTCTCCGACAGGTCGTAGCCCGCGTATTCGATAAAGTCCTGGCAGAGCGCCGAATCCTCTCCGGCCTCCTGCAGGGTATTGACGAAAGTGATGTAGAACCAGTTTTCCTTTACGGTAAAAAAGGCGTGGTAGACAAAGTAAATGACAAAAGCGATGCTTCCTGTGATCAGGAGGATATGGAGCCAGTAATACTCCGCGATATAGGAAAGTTTCTCCTGCAGGGAGTATCCCTTCAGTTTTTCCTTTTCACTTAGGTAAAGCTTCCGCAGTCTGTTCAACACGTTTTCCTCTCTCCGGTCTGTCAAAAAGGACCCGGATCCCCTCCTGGGATATCCGGGTCCTTATCATTATCCTATCTGAAATATCGTACATTTGACATGGAATAATGTTCGGCTTCCATATCCCAATGCACGCTTTTACAGCTTTCCGCCGGAAGTAGCAATACCTTCCACGAACTGCTTCTGGAAGATCACGTAGATGATGACCATGGGCAGGACGGCCAGAGTGGCAGCTGCCATCATGGTAGGATATTCGCTGCCGTACTGGCCCTGCATCTTGGCAAGACCGGCGGACAGGGTAGTGGTCTGGGCATTGGTGCAGACGATCATGGGCCACATCAGATCCTTGAAAGCAAAGACTGCTGTGAAGATGCCCAGAGAGACCATGGAGCTTCTTGTCAGGGGCATCATGATCCTCGTGAACCGCTGACCGATGTTGCAGCCGTCGATCATGGCTGCCTCCTCCAGATCCTTGGGAAGTCCCTCATAGCCTGTCTTTAACAGGTAGGTACCGAAGGCGGTGACCATACCGGGGAATACCAGACCGAACATGGTGTTGAGCATACCCATGTTGGAGACCATCAGGTACTGGGGGATGATGAAGATCTGAGCCGGGACCATCATCTGGATCAGGACCAGTGAGAACAGAGCGTTCTTGCCCGGGAATTTCAGACGTCCGAAGGCATATCCGGCCATGGTAGCGGTCAGACATGCGCAGACGACGCGCCAGAAGATCATCAGCAGGGTGTTCTTGTAAAGAGTGATAAAGTTATAGGATTTCCATACGGTTCCGAAGTTCTCCCAGTGCCAGCCGTTGTGGGGCAGGATGTAGAAGGGATTGACGGAAATGGATTCCTGGTTGGTCTTCAGCGCTGTCAGGATCATCCATGCAAAGGGGACCAGCATGATGAAAGACATGATGATCAGCACGATATGGGTAAGGATGGTATTCATCCTCTGTTTTGCTTCATAGCTTTCCATTATTCTGCATCCTCCTTTCCTTAAGCGTGATAGACGATCTTCTTCTCAGCCTGCTGCAGGATCCAGGTCAGAGCCATGATGAATACCAGCAGGACCATGACGATGGTCGCACCGTAACCCTTGTTGCCGTTGGTAAAGGAATACTGATAGAACAGGTAAACGATGGACTGGACCTTGGGCAGAGCCACGTTGGTCTTGTCCATGACCATGAACATCAGGTCAAAGATGGTCAGAGCGCCGATGATACGGGTCTGAACGATAAAGAAGGTGGTGGGGCTCAGCAGCGGAACAGTGATGCTGAAGAACTGTCTGAGGCCGTTCGCACCGTCAATGGAAGCCGCTTCATAATAGTCGCCGGGAATTTCCTGCAGACCGGAAATGAAGAGGACCATGTTGTAGCCGATGATGGACCATACGCCGATGATGCCGATGGAGATCCAGGCGATCTTGGGATCGGAGATCCAGGCGATCTTGCTGTGGAAAATGTTGTTGAGCAGACCGAACTGGGTATTGTAGAGCCATTTCCAGACCATGGCCACAGCCGCGGGAGCGCATACCATGGGCAGGAAGAAGATGGTGCGGTAAAAGGATCTGCCTGCGATCTTCTTGTTCAGAAGAACTGCCAGGATCAGAGCGATGACGATACCGAAGGGAACCTCGATCAGGGCATATTTAATGGTGTTCCAGAGGGACTGCCATGTCTCTCCGGCAGCAAGGACCTTGGAATAGTTGGCAAGGCCGACAAAGACATTGCCCTTTCCGAAGTCGCCGGTCTTGCAGAAGGACTGATAGACCGTGTTGAAAATAGGATAGAAGTTCAGGATAAGCAGGCCGATAATGGTGGGCGCGACGAACAGATATGCCCATCTGGCTTCGCGCTTTTCAGCCTCTGTCATCTTTTTCTTCATGTTTGTTTCTCCCCTGTAATACTAAATTTAGCCTGACGAAAGTGAAAAAAGCCGGGCCATAGGGACCCTATGGCCCGACTCCTTTATGCAGACGTATCAGGATTCTGCCTTTTTGTCAGTCATTATTCAGCTGCGATGGCGTCTTCGATGATCTTCTGAGCGTTGTCGCATGCAGCTTCCATGATCGCGGGATCGGAAGGATCCTGCCATGCAGGAAGGAATGCGCCGCCCTGCTGAAGAGCGTCTTCCCATACGGTGGTGTTTCTGGTGTAAGGACGGAAGAACAGATCGCCTTCTTCTTCAGCGCGTGTGAAAGCGGAAACATCCATGCCTTCGAAAGCGTTTGCGAATTCAGCGGAAATGCCCTTCATGCCGCCCATGGTAACGCCCAGCTGAGCCTGTTCCTTCTGGCCTTTTTCAGAGCAGAAGTAGGAGATCAGGCTGTAAGCTTCGTCAGGCATAGCGGTTGCAGCGGAGGCTGCCCAGCCAAGGCCGTTGTAAGCGGAATATCTTTCGCCTGCGTCGCATGCGCCGTTGCCGTTGGTGTCAGCGTAGGGAAGCATAGCCCATGCATAGTTTGCGGAGTTCTCGTTGGTGTAGAAAGTGTTGATCATCCAGGAGCCCTGTGTGATCATGGCTGCCAGGCCGGAGTTGAACAGAGAATCTGTACCGGTCTCGGCAACGACAGTCTGAGGAGCTGCAACTGTGAGGATCTTGCGGACCATTTCCATAGCGGCCTTGCCTTCTGCGGAGCCGATGGTGGTTCCCTTGTGGTCGTCTGTGATGACCTGTGCGCCGTAATCATAGATCACGTTGTACCAGCCGTCCTGGTTGTTGGAGCTGTTGAGAGCATAGCCGTAAACGCCATCGGCTGCGCCTGCTTCTGTGATCTTGGCAGCTGCTTCGTAGACATCTTCCCATGTCCAGTCGTCTGTAGGATAATCTACGCCGTACTTGTCGAAGATAGCCTTGTTGTAGAGAAGAGCGATGGTGTCGTGATCCTTGGGCAGAGCGTACTGCACGCCGTTGTCGTCGCGCTTGTACAGTTCTACGACGCCCTCGTAGTAGTTGGACAGATCGATGGCATCGTCTGCAGCAATGTAATCATCCAGAGGAAGAAGCAGATCGTTTTCCATGTACATCTGAGCGGTGTTGGAGTGCATCCAGAATACGTCGGGCATCTGGCCGCCGGAAGCGCCTGCTTCAAGCAGTGTCCAGTAGTTGTCCCAGTCGACAACGTTGATCTGAACCTTTACGCCGGATTCTGCGGACCATTCGTCGGCGATCTGCTGAAGGCCTGCCAGCTGGTTGTTGTCCCAGATGTTGACCTGCAGGGTGCCGCCTGCAGATGCGGATGCGGAGCCGCTGTCTGCTGCAGGAGCATCACCGCCGGAAGCGCCGCCGGAGCCGGAGCCGCCGCCGCATGCTGCCATGGACAGGGCCATCAGTGCTGCAAGTGTAAGAGCTACTAATTTTTTCTTCATGTTACCCTCCCTTAAAGGTGATTTATGCATGGGCAGAATGCTGTAAATCCGCCGGAG
>ODAI013717039.1_pt1 | contig 15703 bp, 10 predicted proteins | sample 1539321 | NCBI WGS metagenome assembly ODAI01 (sample SAMN02144231, study PRJEB22623) | gut metagenome | biome: sheep rumen | host: Ovis aries | place: New Zealand
AACTTCGGTATATCCTGCAGGAGTAAATGCCTTGAAGATGCTCTGGCAGGCAGGTCCCTGCTTACTCTTTGCGAACTCATAATTAGTAAGAGTGGTATAAAGCTGAGGTGCTGTGTAAATGGGGGTGTTGTCAACAGTTGTTGAAACAGGGATTGCAATAGGATTTGCAGCTGCGGCATTTGCAGTGTTTACAGCATTCTCACAATATGCAAGAACAACTGCATATCCGTTAAAGTTAACGTTTGCGGAAATAGTTGCGGGATTAAGATCAAGGTCATCATATACGCCAATGACTCCGCCCTCTCCAAGAGTAACGAGCTTATAGGTTCTGTTGGGATTACGATATCCCTCGGGAATGTTGTAGCAAACGATTCCGCTCTTGTTTACATAGTCGGGAGTGTAATTGAATACAAGAGATGCCTCAAGTGCATTTACATATCCTGCAGGAAGCATTGCATTAACGGAAGCTCTTGCAAGAGGTCCTAAAGGAAGAGGATATCCGTCAATGGTGTTGTTTGCTTTTCCGTTATAAAGGCATGCACATCCTGATGTGATGATATGGAAACCGCCGTCGACAAGCTTATCGTTGTTAAGAGTAAGGGTTGTTGTATAGGTATATCCGAGCTCAACGCAGGTAGCTGTAATGGTTACACAGTTTGCAACGTTTCTCTTAAATCTGCTGGTGTTGATGTAAAGAGGATCGCTGAGAACCTTTCTGGTCTCGGTATAGTTAAGAGTAGTTGCGCCGGTATCAAGATCAATGGCAGTCTCAGTGATAACCCAGGTATATGCACTAACACCGTATCCAAGAGTACCTTTGTTACCGATTATGCAGAAAGTCTCACCCTTATCGGTTGCAATATAGTCACACACAAGGCTGATGGCAGGCTGTCCTGCTGCTGAGGAAACTACAGGCTTAAAAACAACTGCCATGGCAAAAGCTGCAAGCAGTCCTGCAATTCCTTTAAAAATCATCTTTTTCATTTTATTTATTCCCTCCATTTTTTAACATTGAATAATATCAAAAAAAGACATTGTTATTTTATAACAAAAACGCCTTAAAATCAACAGAAATTACAAATTTCAGGGCTCTGAAAGTTTGGATGCAAAGCCGTCCGAGTAGTCATTTCCCAATGCGTAGAATGTATGATCTTCCTGAGGCGTTGAAGGAAAAGGATCATATCCTGCCCTTCCCATGCCTTCCGGAGTATAGAATGTAAGCCCGTCAACCGTGTAAGGATACATATCATAGCTGCCGTAATCAAGCTGATATACATAAGAATCCTTGTAATAGGTCTGAGAAAAATAGCTGCAAAGGCCTGCGCCTTTATATACCAAAAACAGGCTCACAAATGCGATGACAGATACATTTAATAATTTATTAAGCACGGGAGGTATACTTTCAGAATCCGTTAAATACGAAACAAATGCTCCGAATACCGCAAAAGGCAAAACAAGATAAATACCCTGCCCGTATCTTGTAAGAGGGGATGAAAAAAGCCATAAAAGAAAAGAAAGAAAAACGCACCCCAAAGTCAGTTTAAGTACATGTTTGCCCCTGACCAAAAACAGAAAAATTCCGAATATCAAAAAAGAAAAAAGGCATGCGATGATAAATACCTTCTCAGTAAGAGCAAGGCCTGTAAACCAGTGAGGAAACCAAACAGAAAACGGATAAGAAGAAGCATCCATGTTCGTGTAGCCCCTTCCGTAAGCGACAATATATGCTTTATCGGATTCGGCAAAGATTTGGGGGATCTTCCAAACTGGATCAAAAAAATCAGGAAAGGTCGAAGGATATAAAAGCCATCCGGATATCAGATAATTTCTGATGAAAAAGGGTGCAGAAACAAGTAAAGATAAGAAAATATAAAGGATGATCCTTGAGTATTCTTTCTTTTTTATGTAGATGACAATGGGATAAACACATATAAAGGCAAGACCGAATGCCGAAAATTTAATGGTCACAAGAAAAACAGAAAGAACCGTAAAAACAGAAACGGGCACTTCACTTTCCGATACATCCATAAGCCTTACAACAATGTAAAGGAAAAACATCATTGCAAAATAATCCGATGCAGGGGAAACCATCTCGTCATAGATATTAAAGACATAATAAAGAGCGCCTATCCTTGCAAGATCCGACGGCTTTACTTTTTTATCAAAAAACAAATGAAAAACCCTGAAACAGTTATGCGACAGGACAAGTGCAAGAAAACCCGCACAGGCGTGATAAGAACGGCCTCCCAAAAAAGCAAAACTGTAGAGAGCGCTTAAAGCAAAGGAAGAACTGTTATATGCAAGTCTTCCGTGAATATTTCCAAGCCCTTTTACAAGTCCGTACTCTTCTATCCATCTGATGGACTGTGCATGATAAAGATCTGAGTCAAAATGCATATAACCCCTGGAAGTTCCATAGCACATAAAAACGAACAAAAATACAGAAAAAACAAGCTGGGGCAGCACTGTCCCAATCTTTTTTTCTGAAAAATATGATTTTATCTCACTAAATGACCCGGATTTTAAGAAAAATATAACAATGATCAGATCAAGAATATAAAGAATGATATGGGCCAAAAGACCCACTTTATAAAAAATACTGAAATACTGGGCATAAACCGTTACAGCCATGAGCCCGCATATTAAATAATCTTCAAGGACCAAAAAAGATCTGTCTTTTTTACGGACAGATACAAAAAGAAAAAATCCCCCTGCGGGAAGGGTCGTTATCAAAATGTCGAGCCAGATAAAAAGTACCGAAAGCATGCATCAATTATAATATGTGCATAATCCTAAATCAAATCTGCATCTTAAAACAAAATACAGTCTTTAAATCCAAATCAATGCAAAATATCTGTACAAGAAACGTAATTCTGCTAAAATGTATGCGATGAATAAGGAAAACACAAACACATTCAAATATAAAGAAGCAATACTGCACCTTCTTGCAGCTGCGCTTTTCTTCTCTCTGATGACATTTTTCGTCAGGATATCGGGAGATCTTCCCACTATGCAGAAGACATTTTTCAGGAATTTTTTTGCACTGATAATCGCAACAATATCCCTTATCAAAACCAAAACAGGCTTTTATATCAGAAAAGGAAATGCCGTATCGCTTCTCATGAGATGCCTGTTCGGAACAAGCGGAATGATTGCTAACTTCTGGGCAATTGACAGGCTTGGTATAGCAGATGCGAATATGCTCAACAAACTCTCACCGTTTTTTGCAATAATCGTGAGCTATTTTATCATGAAGGAAATTCCCACCAAAACCGACTGGGGATGTGTATTTCTTGCGTTTTTTGGTGCAGTCTTTATTGTAAAACCGTCATTTGGGCTTATGTCCCTTCCGGCTCTCGTTGCACTTTACGGCGGATTCGGAGCCGGGGCTGCATATGCATTTGTCCATAAAATGGGAAAAACAGGTCAGCCCGGAAAAACAATAGTATTTTATTTTTCACTTTTTTCATCCCTTGTTACAGGGCCTTTTCTCATCTTTGACCGGCATCCCATGGCTCCGTCCCAGTGGGCTTGCCTTATAAGCGCCGGAGTATGTGCTGCAATAGCACAGTTTAATATAACTGCAGCTTATCAGAAGGCTCCCGCAAAAGATATCTCAGTATTTGATTATACGCAGGTGATATTTGCAGCCATCCTGGGAATGATATTCCTGAATGAATTTCCGGATGCGTTAAGTATTGCAGGTTATGTGATAATCATCTCGGCTGCTGTGATCAAATGGATGATAAACCGAAAGAAAACCTGATCAGGAACCAACAATGGCATCCTTATGTGTCAGCCATTTACCGGTGACATATCTCGTAACATAAAATGCAGATCTTACCAGCCAGTCTATAGTCATTGCGGCCCAGATACCAAGAAGGCCGAATCCAAGCTTAAGTCCGAGAACATATGCTAAACCGATCCTGAAGATCCACATGGAGGCAATGGCCACGGTCATTGTGTACCTTACATCCCCTGCGGCTCTTAATGCATTAGGCAGCGCAAATGAAGGCGTATGTGCAAGGATCGACATTATGCAGTTAAATCTGAGGACCAGAACTACAAGTTCCGAGGTCTCTTCGCTCAGGTGATAGATAAAACATACAGGTTTTGCAAAAGCAAAAATAAGAACTCCCAAAATCGTCGTATAAATATATGATGTCCTCATAAATTTTCCAACCAGCTTATAAGCGTTTTTTTCATCTCCCGCTCCTATGGTCTGGCCCGTTACGGTTATAAGGCCTGTACCTATGGCGTTACTGGGAATGTTCTGGAAACCGGCAATGCTGTTGGTTATGGCATTTGCCGTGATGACAACGGTGCCGAGGCCCGCAGTCATTGTTGAGACTATCAGCTTTCCTATCTGAAAAATGGAATTCTCAAGTCCTGTGGGAATACTTATATACAGGATCTTACGAAGCATTTCGGCATCGGGCTTTAAAGTCAGCTTAAAGGACAGATTTTTATTATGCACCAGAGCAACAGCAATGCATATACTGGTGATGATCCTGGAAAAAAGCGTAGCAAGTGCAGCACCTGCGGCACCCATATGGAAAATATAGATAAGAAGCGCATTTCCTGCAATATTGATCACATTTGCTATAAAAGAGATATTCATTGAGATCTTAGAATTGCCAATAGCCCTGAACAGAGCCGCTCCGGAACTGTATATTCCAAGAAAAGGAAATGAAACCGCAACGATGTAAAAATAGACCGAAGCACTTTTAAAAACATCAGCTTCGATCTTTTTATACAAAAGATTAAGGATCCCGTTATTAAACAGGATCGCAATTAACATGAAAAGGGTTGAAACAAATACAACAGAAAGAAAAAGCTGCGCAGAAGCCTTTTTTACAAGCTTTTCATCACCATGTCCCAAAAACTGGGCAACCACTATGCTGCCCCCGGCAGCAAGGGCAGAAAAAAGGCTTACAAGAAGAACATTTATCTGATCTACAAGAGAAATACCGGAAACAACGCTCTCACCGCAGGATGAGACCATTACCGTATCCGCAATACCCATGGTGATCATGAGCGTCTGCTCTATGACTATGGGGATAATAAGCTTTCTAATGGATTTATCGGAAAACTCCAATCAAAGAACCTGCCTCTCCCAATTAGCGCCGGATTTGGACAGCTTTACGATAATGGAACTAAGGTTATCGGCCACGCTCTCATCGATCTCATAGATAAGAACACAGTCTATCTCCTCATTATCCCTGAGAGTGGTCTGAAGAGTGGACATATCATCATTGAGCATGGTCACAAGAGCTGTAACCGTAACCTCATCGTTGACCTTACTCTTGAACGCAACATTATCGGACAAAAAGTTTACATCCTGATCGGCACCTGAACCGTTGTAAAGCGTATACCAAAGCACAAGAAATTTTTTACCGGGATTTGCTTCTACGATAAAATACTCGGAAACATCATTATCCTCGGGATAGGATGCCTGGATGGTATATCCCTTATAGGAAAGGAGCGTTCCGGGAAGGAGCCCCAGAAAATCCTCCATGGTATCGCTTGTATAACCTTCATCCGGATTCTCTTCAGTCCTGTCTATGACATTCTGATCATTATCCTTTTGATCTATCTTTTCGGTTTCTCTTTTTTTGGCTTCTTCGGCAGCAATTCTTGCTTCTTCTGCTGCTCTTTCGGCCTCATCGGCAGCCTCGACTTCAGAATAGTCAACAAGCCTGCTCCTGTGCTGGGCATCATATCTGAGCATGGCAAAGGCGGCATACTCTCCCACCTGTTGCTGCTGTTCATCAGTCATTTCAGCGATCTTCGATGAACAACCGCCAAAAAGAACAGCTCCTGCTAAGACTATCGCAATAATCTTTTTTTCAATAAAAGACTTCATCTGTCCTTAATATTCCTCAACCTCTAAAATGATCATTTCCGTATATCTGCTGCCCCTGGCCATACTGAACCTGCGAACCCGGATCACCCACAGGCATTGAATTACCCATAGGGACCGTGCCGCTCACAGGTGCTGAATTACCCATAGGAACCGTACCATTCATGGGTGCCACATTACCCATAGGGACCGTACCATTCACAGGAGTCTCATTACCCATGGGAGCCGAACCGTTCATGGGAACCGGATTGCCATAAGGTACATATCCATTTGCAGGGCCTGTGAATCCTGCAGGTTTGTTTTTCTTGTTTTCTCTTACCTCTAAGATCATATAAATGCATCCGATGGAAAGAGCGAGTATACCCACAAAGATATACATTATGGTCTTATAAAGCACATCACCTATGGAGGCAAAATCGATCAGGGCTATTTTACCACAAATAAGTATCGAAAGCACAAGTCCGTATACTCTGATGGCTTTTTCCTTTAAAGCAAAGCCTATCACAACGCTGACAACCGCAATTATCATAAGAATTATACTGATGATAAAACCGCTCTCTATGGGTGACAGGAAACAGACAACAGTCAGATACACGGGAATTGCAATGAATTTTCCGGAAAAAGGAAATCCGTATTCTTTATTCAGGATAAGAATGGTAAAAGCAAGTCCGAAGATCGATGCGATGGAAAAGACAACGACCTGATATGCCGAAAAAGTATTGTCTGATGCGACAAGCAAAAATATGATCTCATATATAAGAGCGAACCAGTTAAAGAGAGTATTTTTTCCTTTAAATCTGTCAAAAGTATTTTTTACATATGTAAGGATAAGGATAATTCCCATGGATGTTGCCGAAAATATCTCATCAGGGAGAAACATCCTTATACTTCCGAAGGAAACCGCAGTCATAACAAGTATCCAGACCACAGTATTGAATCCGCCAACAATGTACAGCCCTAAAAGAGCGCCTATGGTAAGAACGATCATGCCAAAATAATGCTCTGCATCCGGTCTGTATTCACCGGAATAGATCAATATGAATAACAAAAGAGCTATCTGAACCATAAGGTCCATAATCTTATAACTGGTACGATCCGGCTTTTTACTGCAGATATATCGCATGGCAAGGGCAAAAATGCATACTACGGGAGCCGTAAAATATATTGTTCCGGGGCAGATTGACGTAAGGATTCCCGTTATTATGAGAGTTATGAAATAAGTGATGGCATAATAATAATCATTTTTGTAAGTTATAAAGGTAAATGCAAGTTCCGGCAAAATATAGAGTGCAAAGACTATTATGCCGAAAACTATCTTGCTCTGAAGCATTGCATCGGAGTCATAGAAACCGATGATTGAAATAAATGAATAAATGACGGACAAAACGATCATAATGATCATATTTGCGGTCTGAAGATCACCACGCTCTTTTCCGTCAGCTTTGGTAAATCTGATAAAAGTGAAATAAACAAATTCTATGATGACCCAGGATGCAGCCACAAAGATCATCTTATAAAGACTGGTATCCAATGAATCTACAGATTTAATCCTGATACTGAGAGCAAAAGGAACATATAAAAACTCTGAGATCATCATTACCGTAGCAAGGACGCCATAATATTTTTTCACAGGGAAGATCAGCCACAGACATGAAATGAGAAGCGTTCCGAAGGTGATGAATAAAAACTCTCCGCCTGAAGCATCGGTGCCTATAGCAACTGACGAAATAAATGCAGCCATAAATCCGATGACAGAATAGATCTGGCTCTTTCTCACATATCCGAAAATACATACTAATATGGCAACCAGACCGAGTATGATGGCAGAGGCAATGAGACTGATATTATTCAGTGATCTGTAGTTGACTACAGTCGTAAGATACAGACCGCTAATGCCTATTGCGGTAAAAACAGCGGAAAGCTTGGGAACAAAACGTCTTACAACAAGTTCAGAAACAAGAAGAACTGCTATACAGGCAACATACATGAGCATTCCCTGCATGAAGGAATCAAGGAAATGCACAGCAAGATAAACAAGACCAAAAAGAAGGAATACAGAGCCCACGATGGACATTACAATGGCACCAACGGCATACTCTGCAGTCTTTGATACCTGGGCAGGTGCCGCATTATTCATTTGTGCCTGAGGAGGAATCCGGGATGCCTGGGGCATAGGAGCTGCCTGGGGCATGGGAGCCGCTTGAGGTATGGAGTCTGCCTGGGGCATGGGAGCCGCTTGATACATGGGATTTTGTACTGAATCATCTTCTCCTTCAGGAGCAGATACTTCTAAAATCTCAGGAGCTTCCATATTACCGTAGATCGCCTTAAAATACATGGGTTCAACAACCGGGCGCAGGGCATTCATCCTGGATACATAGATGTCATAATTTTCAATAAGCTTTCTTCTGAGAAATACAGGATCCGAAGTTCCTTTTTTTACATCCTCAAGTACGCTGTTTAGATATGCGGTAAACTGAGGGTCACCGGAAGACCTCTTCAGGGTTTCAAGCTCATATTCAAGCTGTTCTGTTTTGTTCTTAAAAGTAAGTTTCATTTCCCACCTCTTTAGATTCATCAGGTTTCAAGTTCAAACCAGAAAACAACGCCTCTGTCCAGATTTAAGACTCCGTATCCCATTCCTATGGAAGACTGGATCGCCTTTACAATGGAAAGGCCCACTCCGCTTCCTCCGTATTCACGGGTTCTGGCTTTATCAACCTTAAAAAACTTATCCCATATCCTGCCTATGGCATCGTCAGGAATAGTTTCTCCTGTGTTAAACACACATACCCTGACTATTTTATCATGATTTTCAGTATATATCCTTATAAATTTCTCGCCGCCATTTTCCCTGCAATAATGAACTGCATTTGAAAAATAGTTTGAGATCACAAGTTCTGCTTTATAAGGATCTCCCCAGACAAAAACACCATTTTCAACTTCGTTTCTGACTTCTATTCCTTCTTTTTCCGCAAGAACGACAGCTGTCTGAAGATAATTTTTAAGCACTTCGGAAATATCAAATCTTTCAAGTTCTACGACTTCATCTCCGTTTTCAAGCTGGTCAAGATTCAGAAGCTGTCTTACCATGTTATTCATCTTTGAAGCTTCATCAATGATAACATCGCAGTAATATTCCCTGCTCTCTGAATCATCCGATACGCCTTCCTTAAGACCCTCTGCATATCCCTGAATAAGGGCAATGGGGGTCTTTAATTCATGTGAGACATTTGAGATAAACTCCTTATGCTCTTCAGCGGCTTTTTCTTTTTTCTCGATATCACGCTTCAGCTCATTATTGGCGGTCTTAAGATCCGATATGGATCTTTCAAGAGATTCGGAAAGCTTATTTATATTATTTCCCAAAAGACCGATCTCCCCGGTATCCTTTCCTTCATACCGGGCCTCAAAGTCAAGGTTAACCATCTTCTCTGAAATATCGCTTAATCGCAGAATGGGTTTAGAAATACTGTCCGACACAAGAAAAACAATAACTGAGCTGAAAATAATGCCCAAAAGGCCGATCATCAGATACAGTCTGTTAGCATAAACTGCCGATTCTTCAATACTTTCAAGGGGCGTTCTCAACAGAAAAGAATAAGATTCATCAAGCCTTCCGTACATCTCAAGATACTTATTTCCCATTGCGGTGATCTTTCGAATGGAATAGGCGTCAGTCTCTTCTATTATATGTATCATTTCAGGTTTATTTCCCTGACCGAGAATATAGCCTGCAAGGATCATATCAATATCTCTTTCACCGCTTTGGGATACATACACAATATCCGACTCATCGGAAAGGATTATCATGGAGATGTTGTTTTTCAAAGAAAGATCATCAAGCTTATCTGCAATCAGAGATGTGCCTTCGTCAAAAGATGAACCTTCGGATGTGCCAAGCAGTTCATCATACACATTTCTGATAACTTTAAGTCTTGCGTATTCATAATATCTGGGAAGAAAAACAAGATTGATAAAAACGGTAAAAAGAATAACACCGGCAGTAAGACCGGCAAAGATAAAGGTATATTTTAATCTCAGGGGACAACAGATCTTCTTTTTACCGGATGAACGCATCTGGACTACTCCTCGAACTTATAACCCATACCCCAAATGGTCTTAATCATGTCACCGGCATCCCCCATTTTGGCACGAAGCTTTTTTACATGGGTATCAATGGTCCTTGCTTCGCCAAAATAATCATAATCCCACACACTGTTAAGGATCTTTTCCCTGGAAAGAGCTATACCCTTGTTTTCAACAAAGAAAGTAAGGAGTTCAAATTCCTTATAACTGAGATCAACGGGCTCATCATTAACATATACCTGATGAGCGGCGATATCGATCCTGATAGGACCTGCATAAAGGACGTTTTCACCGGAATCGGCAGAGGAAGTTCTCTTAAGAAGCGCCTGGACTCTTGCCACAAGGATCTTGGGAGAAAAAGGCTTTGCAATATATTCATCTACCCCCAGGGAAAAACCTTTTAACTCATCTTCCTCCTGGGTTTTAGCAGTCAGCATGATTATTGGGACATCGGATTTTTTACGAATCTCCGACACCGCGCTCCAGCCATCAAGAACAGGCATCATAACATCCATGATCACAAGACAGATAGAATCGTCCGCACTGAATTTATCAACAGCTTCAAGCCCGTCAGATGCTTCCACAACTAAAAAACCTGCCTTCAAAAGAAAATCTTTGACAAGTTTTCTCATTCTCTCTTCATCATCTGCGATCAGTATCTTATATTTATCCATATTTTACTTATGAGTCTCAGTTTTCTGACGATTCCGGCAATTCAGTGCTCTCTTTCAAAGCTTTTTCAGCTTTCCTGAGCTCGCTTTCTCTTCTGGAAAGATCCTGCTCCCATGTTGCATACTTATCCGTAAGGGCTGTCTCGTAATTGATAATATTGGGCTGATCGGTATTTGTAGCGATCCAGAACATAATGATAACGCCTACTATAAGAGCTATGTTCAGTACAACGGATATAAAAAGAAAACCGACTTTTTCCTTTTTTTCTTCTTTTTTATTCGGAACGTTTTTTCCGGAAGCTTTCCCGTCATACAGCATGTAGATCGGAACAGGGCGTACCTCATCTTCCGTAAAATCAAGGGTGTCTATCATATATTCCCTGAGCTCTGACAGAAAATTCATTCCCACGGGAGATCTGAAAAAATTATCATCAATGGCTTTGTCATAGAGAGCCTTAACGGTTTCGGCATCTCCCTGGTCAAGGTGGGATTTCAGATAATCTATCTTTTTAACCTCAGCCTGAGCAAGAACCGCATCATCAATATTTGCAAATTCATATCCAAGAGCCGTTACTCTCTCTGCAGCCATGTTCTTCCCTCTTTATCAAATATCATATTTTTTTATATGATTATAAATGGAAATATTAAATATCTTACCAATTGTTGTAAGAGCCAAAAGCTCATATTCAGACCACTTCTGACGCTGTACCTTACGCGCATACATAATAAAGCCTTTTACCTTATCCTTATCGGTGAGCTTATAGAAAAGCGCCGACTGAATATCCCGCTCTTTAAGTTTTCCAAAAAGAACAGGATATCGTTTTTCATATTCATTACTAAGCCAGTCAATAATAAAATGATTATTATTGTCAAAGCCGGACAAAAATTCTTCATCTATCTTCAACCATTTAAGATCATCTCTCGTATAACCGCATTTTTCAGGTGTCCATTTAAAGCCAACCTTCCCGTTATCATATACGATAAGGATCTCGCTTAATCCGAAATTAGAACCAACTATGCTGAACGCCTCATCATTACTGGACTTTCCCTTGGCTAAATAATTATCCAGCATATACTGTATGATACCGATCTTATCAAATGAAATGGCGGATATCTTGGACATATTCCCAACATTATGGGATGAAGTAAGATACTGGGAATGCATTTCGGGAGTATATATGATATATCTGTTTCTGCCCTTTTCCTTTGCGAGATAAAGCATCTTATCCGCAAGCTGCATTACAAAGCTGTAAGAATCTCCATGAACAGGATATGCTGCAGCACCCATTGAGCAGGTAAGGGACAGATTGCCGAATTTTCCCGCAAATTCATGCTCGATATTCATCCTTATCTCTTTGAGAATAAGTCGCAGGGATTCCTTGTCGGATACATTCCTGGTGACGATCATTATCTCATCACCTCCGACTCTGCCAACGATCCCATTGGCACCAACGGCTTTGTTGATTATCTCGGCAACCCTTACAAGGACCTTATCACCGGTCATATGTCCATAGACATCATTGACCATTTTGAAACAGTCAAGATCAAACATTACAAGATATGTTATGGGGCAATCCCTTGTCTCAAACAGCCTCTTAACATAGTCGATGATCGCTCTTTTGTTAAGCATATCAAGCATGGGATCCTTATCGGATAAACGGTTCACGTGGATCTCATCGGAAGTCTTAGCTGATTCCTGCTTTACATTTCCATAAACGATAAAGCTGTTGTCATCATTTGTTTTTATCTCAGAATATACATTCCAGATATAATCGGAATTAACGAATCTGTATGCAAAACTTTCAATACCGTTTCTAAGCCTGTCGCAGAAAGCGTCAAGATTAGAATTATTAACATCATTTGACTGTGTGACCGCACTTTTCTGCCACTCTGACAAAGTGCCCTTGTACAGATACTTGAGACCTTCTTCAGAAGCGGTAAAGATAATAAACGAATCATTTTCAGATTCATATTTGAACATAAAATTCTTGGAGATCCCAAGATATATATATGCTTCCTCTTCAGTTATGATTCTTTCTTTCATCATGTTCAGTAAAGATACTTTAATAACACATTATTTAATACAACCGAATACTTATTATACCATAAAAGTTCACTGTTTATCACATAATCGGAACATTAGTTTATTTGACGTCTTCTTTATTTATATAGTAAAATAAATTAAATATGTAAACTCTTTTACAGCAGGCATATATACATGGCAAAAAGAAGAAAAAAAGGCAGTTCAGAAGCCATCACAAATACAAATGCCAAAGATATAATCAAATGGTATGGCGTAAAAAAGGCCATAATCTTTCCTTTAATGGCGCTTTTTTTTGTCATTATCATCCTGCTTTATAACTCGCTTTTACAAACATATGTCAAAAAGAGCATTCTGAAAAACGGTGAATACAACTCCGAGAAAACAGCCGGGGATATTTCACTGTATCTTTCCAAAGGTCTCAATTCTCTCATACTTTCGTCAAAATCCATAGACGATATGTTACAAAACAATGCAAGTGATGAGGAAATACTGGATTATATTCAGTATCAGTCTGAAGTGATAATCAAAAGCACCATCCCCGGCTCAACAGGTCTGTATGCATGCATTGACGGCAAATACTATGACGGACTTGGCTGGGTTCCCGACAAAGATTTCATCCCCACGGAAAGACCCTGGTACAAGGAAGCTTTTAAAGGAAACGGAAATATAGTTCTCATAGATCCTTATCAGGATCTTTATACCGGCGAAGTAATAATGACGCTTTCCAAGTCCCTTGCAAACGGAAAAGGCGTTGTTGCCATCGATATCACTCTTGATGAGATCCAGCATATAGTCGAATCATCCGAAAACGAATCCGGAAACGCCACTACTTTTGTCGTAAGCGATAACGGCTTTGTTGTTGCCCATTCCGATATCAATGAGCGCGGAAAAAACTATTTGGATAATGACAATCTTGAAGGACAGATACTGGACAAAGTCATTAACTCAACCGAAAACTCTTTTGACATTAAATACAACAACAGTAAATACATAGTTTATGCCTGCACCATCTTGGATAACTGGCATTCCATTACCTTTTCCGATTCGGACATGGTCTACAGACCGATTTCTTCCATTGCTCTTTTCAGCATTATAATCATCCTCTTTACGCTGGTGATCTTCACGATAATAATGTTCAACACCGGTAAAAAAGAAGTTGTCAACGAAAAGCTCCATCAGGTTCTCATGTCAACTGCGGACCTTTATATGTCCCTCTGCGATCTGAATGTAATAGACAATTCAGCAACAGAGATAAAAAATATCAATCCGGCGATCTCAAAAGCCATGCAGAGAATAAATCATAATCTTGATGTTGCTTTTATCAACATCATGAAAAATCTCCCCGAATCCCCCACTAAACAGACTGCTATTGATTTCTGCGACCTTACTACGATCAACGAAAGGATGAAGGACACGGATACAATATCCTGCGAATATCTGAGCTTTGGCAATATATGGGTAAGAGCAAGGTTTATCTGTTTGGAAAGAACCCCTGAAGGAAAGGTTTCCCACATTCTGTGGCTGCTCGAAAACATCACAAAGGAAAGAAAAGAAAGAGAAAGACTGATGGATATATCGGACTCTGCTATTGCCGCAAGTGAAGCCAAGTCTGCATTTTTATCCAATATGTCCCACGAGATCAGAACGCCTATAAACGCCATTCTCGGAATGAACGAGATGATCTTAAGAGAAACCAACAATAACGATATTATAGGCTATTCAAATAATATCAAAAGCGCCGGAAATTCTCTTCTGACCATCATAAATGACATACTTGATTTTTCAAAGATCGAATCCGGAAAAATGGATATCATACCGGTTGATTACGATCTTACATCCACATTAAATGATTTGATCAACATGATCAAACCAAGAGCAGAGGCCAAGAATCTCAAGATCCTCACGGATATCGATCCCGAAACACCTACCGCTCTTTTCGGAGATGAAGTAAGGCTTAAGCAAATAATGATAAACCTCCTTACCAATGCCGTAAAGTACACGGAAAAAGGAAGCATCCAGCTTAAGGTGACATTCAGCAAAGAAACAAAAACCAGCCAGAATATCATTCTGAAAGTCTCCATATCCGATACCGGTATCGGCATAAAAAAGGAAGATTTGCAAAAACTCTTCGATAAATTTGTAAGGATCGATGAAAAAAGGAACAGAAATATCGAAGGTACCGGTCTTGGCATGAGCATTACCAGTAATCTCCTTACGATGATGGGCGGTTCAATGAATGTTGAGAGCGAATACGGCAAGGGTTCAACATTCTCTTTTGACCTGAGTCAGACAGTGAGAAAATGGACTCCCATCGGTGATTACAGTAAAGAATTCAGCAAATTATCATCCAAGGAAAAATATGTACCTAAGTTCAAAGCGCCAAATGCTCATATTGTGATAATAGATGATAACGCCATCAATATCGCCGTATTCAAAGGACTCCTTAAGAAAACCGGGATAAAGATAGATTCTGCAGAAAACGGTAAGGAAGGCATAAGACTCTGTATAGAGAATAAATACGATATCATATTCCTTGACCATATGATGCCCGGTATGGACGGCATAGAAACATTAAACGAGCTTAAAGAAAAATACCCCGATAACAAAAACAACGAAACTCCTGTCGTTTGTCTGACTGCAAATGCCATCTCCGGAGCAAAGGAAAAATATGTTGAAGCCGGCTTTACGGATTACCTTTCAAAGCCCATCGATCCGCAAAAGCTGGAAGAACTTATCTTCTCCTATCTGCCGGAAGGCCTTGCCGAAACCACAGTTGAGTGACAGGACATACATTTTCAAACGCAAAATAAAAACAGACCATTAAAATATCTTATTCTCGTAGTCCTGCAGTTCGTGGAATATGTTGTCCACAATGGCAGTATCTCCCTCAATTCTGTATAGCAAAAAGTAGTCATGAGACAGGAAATTCATTCTCCGGTAGCCAAGCTCTCTAAGCCGCGGATTATCACACAGTTTTAAGCTCCCGGCCACTCTGGAGAGACTGATCTTTGTAGCTTCAAAGTCATCCAGTACAAT
>ODAI011897497.1_pt1 | contig 15702 bp, 9 predicted proteins | sample 1539321 | NCBI WGS metagenome assembly ODAI01 (sample SAMN02144231, study PRJEB22623) | gut metagenome | biome: sheep rumen | host: Ovis aries | place: New Zealand
AAGCCCGGCAAAAAGACCCGAAACTGAAAATCACAAAGGCACGGCTCTTGAGCCCAACCGGCAAAACTCCCCTAGTTTTCTTTTTTATTATTGTCCTTTCACTTTTTGTAAATTTTAACCCAGCCCTTGCCGCAGAAACGTCTCAAAAGGATGCGGACGGAGCGGCTGCAATCGTTTTTGACAGAAACAAGGTTGATTTATACACAAAGCCAGACGGGACAAATTCCACCTCACTTTTTAATTACAGCATAAACGACAGAAACGTAGAATTTATCGCTGAAGGGTACTGGAAAACCATGGCGACAGGCGGGCTTTCCTTTAACTTCGGTTACGGAACGACACCGGGTTATTCAATTATTGCGCCTGTTATAACGACAAAAACCGATCTGAGCCTCTGGTTCTTTCTGGACAAAAAATATTATTTTGAAGCAGACTTTGCAGACGATTTTGAAAAAAACACAATTGCCGCAGGCTATTATGGAGACGGCTACTTAAAGCACGGCCGGATCGCAAACCGCGGAATCCGCTTTCCGTCGGTTTACTCAATCGACAGGCTGGGCCTTGGAATCGGCGGCGGCGACAACGAAAGCCCTGGAATCTCCCTCAACTTTTCTGACGACAGCTGGCAGTCAGACTTTACAATCAGATACGACCGCCTGAGCGCAAAAGAAAAAAGCTGGCAGGGTAAAAATCTCGTTAACACGGAAACAATTGAATTAACGGATTACCTTACAGGCTTCAGATACATTTTACCTTCCGCCTCATCCGTCCTGAACATAAAAAATATTTACGTAGAAGCCTCTGACGGCTCATACAGGGATAAAAACGGACGCTCATACAACATCTTGGATTCGTCACAATATCTTTTGAGCGCAAATACATGTTCAATTTTTTTGACAAGGGACGCAAAAGCCTGTAAATCAAACGGAATTCTTCCTGCAGTCGCAGTTGAATACAATTCAACTTACGCATCGAAAGCCCTTTCGGAACTGGGCTCCTGGGGAACAAAAGAACTTCCCGGAAGCGGATTTTTAGGCGAAAAACAGTCACTTTTTGACAGGGACCTTTCTCCATACTCAATTCCCATTCAGGGCACAATCGGAAGCACTGAAGTTTTTTATATTCAATATCCAAAGTGCTTTTCGCCCTATGCCTGGTGCGCACGCTATGACGCAGGAATTTACAGTGAGGCAGACGCAAGTATCGTAAACAAAACAACGCAGAAAAGCGTGGATGATTTTGCCGCAATTGTAAATGACAGCACCTACGATTTTATAAGCGAAGACTTTTTTAATTCAAATCACTCCTATGTGGAAGTAAGTTCGGCGACTGTTTCAGAAGAGCAGTTTCCCTTTGTAAAAACAGACAGTTCAATTTATTTATCCCAGACAAACAGCACTGACCTGGCAATCGCCTTAAAAACCTATAATGCAGTTTCCCGTTACGAAATCGGAACAAACGCAGTGCCCGGAACCATAACTGCATACATCAACGGCATACAGACAGACGCATTTACCTTTGACGAAGAAACCGGCTGCATTAATTTTGCAAAAATTCCCTCATCCTCAGACAAAGTTTATGTTCAGTGGTACGAGGATAATAAGACTGACAGCAGTTCTTCCCTTGCTCTTGCATTCGGCGCAAAAAAACAGTTTTCTGAAAAATTGAATATGGATATCGCCCTCGCATCACGCTGGGCAGTTTCTCAGGATAACTCCTACACAGAATCCGGCCAGTCTTCTCCGGGCCACGCCACTATTGCTTCCGGCCTTGAATACAAAACTGAAAATTTTAATTTTACAAACACTCTGGGAGCCTCATTAAAAACTTCAAATACAACAGGAACTTATCTGGTTTCTGACATGGACGACGCAAAAAGCACAACAGTGTACCTGGCTAAAGACAGTGGAAAAACACTCTCATCTTCATTTACACCTGCCTTAAATGAAAGGGATTATTCGTCTTCGCTCATTCTTGAAAGGGATAATCAGGATTCAATTGAATCTCAGAACGGCGTCCGGGACACAAAAATCACAGGCTACGCAATCCCCCTTGAATGGAATTTTGACGGTTTATCAGCGGTTGTAACTGCCTTAAACCCTTACTGGGCTGCACTCAATATCCGCCTGAACAACGCTGCATCTCTTGCAGGGGCAAAGAGTTTTTCCATTGCCCTTAAACAAAGCGGAGTTTTATCTTCAGACACACAAATCTACCTTCAGTTGGGCGTAAACTGCGACACGGACTCTGGCTCAGAAGACTCCTGTCTTGTTCCCACATGGAAAATCAGCGCAGATTCACTTACAGGAGCCGGTGACGGAGTTATTTCACCATTTATCCTGAACCAGGACGGCTGGCAGACTGTAAGCGTTTTAATTGACGAATCAGACCGCTCAAAACTTTCCGTTTACGATGACGCACGCATCATTATCACGGGAACTTCAAAAAGTTCCGGAATAATTTTTGCAGGCCCTTACGAAAGCGCGCAGTCAGAGTTTTATGGAACAAGCGACGGCGACGGAACAATATACACTCACCAGAGCAGGCTCTCATCAGACAATTACGCCGAAGTTTTTGAACTCAAATCCTCTTCCGAGCAGACTTTTACTTTAAGCCGCTATTACGACGAATTTGATCTTGAAAACTATAAAAAACTCATAATCCGCATGAGCGCAGCAGATTTTGAAAACAACTCAGTAAATGACAGCGTCCGGGCGGTAATTACACTTGACCGCCCTGAGGCCGACGGCACCTTCCGGACCGCTGCAAAAATCGAACTTGATTCAGCTGAATTAAAAAAATTGAGTTCACTTAAAAACCTGACGGTAAATTTACAGAAAAAAAGCGTAAACTACGGAACGCTCACCATTCTTGATACTGATGTTAGTCCTGTCAGGCTTGTCCTTGAATACACAACGAACCAGAACACAATCATCACATTGGATAAAATAAGTCTTGATGGCGCCCTCACAAACTTTATGTTTACCGACAGGGCTACCGCCTCATACAGATACAAAACTGCAGAAATTACTGCAAATGCAAACACCGCCGCAACAACTTCAACAGACGGCACTATCAGGGATGGCCTTTTATACGGCTCAGTTTTGTCGTCAGTAAACCTCATGGGAATCGGCCTTGAAGCAGAACTTGGCCGCTCGGCCGATGCTGACATTTTAATTTCAAACGCGGCCCACAAAATTAAAACTTCAAAAAACATTTACGGAGTGCTGGGCTTTAGTGAAGAATACAGTTTTGATAACGATGCAAAGGAATTACAGAAAGAAAACAATGCAACAATCAGTCTGTCAAAGATAAAAATTCCCCTCACAATACAGGCAGGCTCTTCTTCTTCCCTTACAGAAAACCTTGCAGTCCAGAACGTAAATTCCAGCATAAACTTTAACTCAAAATATTTTATTAACAGAACATCGCTTAAATTAAACCAGAAGGCAAATCCTAAAAAAACTTCAGAAAAAATTGTAAGCGGTAACAGTTTTGAAAATTATTTTACGGGACTCAAAGACTCCATCCGGAACGAATTTTCATCAGGCTTAAAGGAAGCACACTTAAGAAAAACAGCCCTTAATAATTCAACGACAATAAATATTCCATTTGCAAAATTCTCTCCGGTACTTTATGGGGGACTTGATTCATCCTACAAAAACACAAATTCAACTTTGTTTACCGACAAGGCTCAGTTAAGGCTCACCCTTCCCCTTTCATTCAAATCGAATTCAATAAGTTTTGTGATGGAAAAAACATCAGGCTCGATTAAAAATAAAACGGCTGGCGGCTCATATTCAAAAGACGGAGATTATATAATTCAAAACCTCGAAGAGCGTCCCTGGTATTTTAAGGCAGTTCCTTTTGCAGATTTATTTGACGGATCTCTTTCCGCAAATGTATCCGGCAACGCTTCAAAAACTCCAGAATATGAATCGGTTTATTACACAACTTCTTACAGGCTCAACTGGAAGCGTTCATTTTTTGGAAACGCCACGGACTTTTTTGTTCCTGACGGGGCAAGTCTGATTTTTGAACGGGACATAAAGGCCGCAAGTTCGCTTTCAGACTACTATCAGGCAAAAACGCTGTTCAACTTCAGGGCAATCAACGTGTTCGGATCAAAGGGCTTTATTCCTCTCTTTGATTTTTATGAAACGGATGAATACACAACCTCCCTCACCTTTACCCTCAAAAAGGCAAGAACAACGTCGGCCGCAACAATGCTTCTGGATTTATTCCACCAGAACAGTTTTTACTTAACAAAAGAAGCTGTTGTGCAAAATGGTTTTGACATAAGTGTTGAAGATAAAAATAACCTGCGCATAAAATATACGGCGATTTACAGGAGACCGGGAACTGTGTCTCTTTTACAGGATGCAGTTAAATTATTTGCTTCTTCATACAAAAAAGAAGATTCTGAGTTGAGCCGCAGTGACGGAATCAATTTTTCTTACAGCCGCGCTTCTTCAAGCACAACCTCGGACAACACAGGCGTTACGGAAAAATACTATCTTGAATACCTGCACGATCTGAACATTCAGTTAAACCGGTATGCAACGCTCAACACGAGCATAAACGGACAGTTTGACTGCACGGTTGACAGCGTTGTCCTGGTAAATGTAAACGCTTCCATCGGCGCAACGGTTAAATTCTAAAATTACTGGAGCGGCGCAAAATAACCGCTGTCATCACGGCCGCTTCGGTTCATCAGGTACACTTCAACTTCAACAGGAAGATACTTAAGGCCAAATGAGGTTGGAAGACTTGATTTGTACGACAGAACGTAGATTCCTGACGGAGTGTCGATTATGTCTTTTACAACGTGGGAAATTCCCTGACTCATGTAAACATAATATTCTTTTCCGTCGGTATTGCGGCACAGATAATCAATTTCTTTTGACGGTGCCTGCTGACAGACATGTACCGACGACAGAATAATCGAATTATTGTTGAGGTATGCGGTCAAATCGGTAAGACCGTATTTTTCAAAGGAAGCAGGACTTACTGTTCCGGTTCCGATTAAAACGATTGCGCGCTTTTTTTCGCCGTTTACAAGTGAATTTGAAGCGAGGCGGACTGCAAGGTCAACCGAACATGCAGGGCTCAAAGGATTTTTTACTGCCTTGAGGGAGAACTTGTATGCCCCGGAAGGAGCACCTTCATATTCCTGTACCGGAACCTGTCCGCAGGTTACGATCCGCAAAGTTCCTTTTGAATCCATTGCCCTTGCAATTTCGTGAACTGCAGTTTCGATGGCTTCTTCGTACTGTGCGCTTTCCAGGGAGCGGTCAATAATGAGGGTAATGTCCGCAGTTTTATTTGCAGATGAGGCTCCTGTCATTTTGTAGTCCAGGACACCGGCCTTGTTTTCAGTTACGACAAAATTGTTTTCCTTGAGCCCCACTACACTCTGGCGGTGTCTGTTTTCAACCTTAACTTCTAGGGTAACATTCGGGAAGTTTTCTGCATATACCCGTTCAATCTGAACAAAAAGTCCGCCTACAAGCTCTGAAAGTTTTGCCATTACATAGATTTCATTACTTGTATAATCAGTGGCAAGGAGGTTTCCGTTAACGTCTGGAACCGCACACGTTACGCGAGAAGGAGCGTTTCCTGTGTTTACGTTTTCAAACACTGAGCCGCTTTCGCTGTCAACTGAATAAATTTTGTTTTTATCGCAGACAATGAGGTAATTGCCCCACACTCGCATGGCTTCCGGATGAATGAATGTTTTATCGAGGCACAAAAGTCCCATATAGTTTCCGGCAGTATCAAAGATATAAATTGAACCTTTAACGGCGTCTGCAACAAAAACCTTATCACCTTTTACGGCAATTCCGGTGGGCGCCGTAAGGCCACCAAAACCTTCAAGTCTCTGTCCAAAGTTGAATAAGGCCTTACCTTCACTGTCAAAAACGTTTACACGGCAGTTACCAAAATCCGTAACATAAATGTTTCCGTTTTCGTCCTGGGCTGTGTACTGAGGCCCGATTACCTGGCCAAGACCGATTCCCTTGGAACCGAATGACTTGAGATACTTTCCCTTTTCAGAAAAAACGCTCAGGCGGTCGCCTGCAAATTCACAGATTAAGATATTGCCGTCGTTAAGGCGGATAATGTCCATGGGTCTGTCAAAGCCTGTCAAAGGTCCGTTTGAACGCTGATAAACAAAACCGTTGACATCCATACGCAGCAGTTCGTTGCTTCCGTATGCTACAACCCATACCGAGCCGTCAGGATTGGGGAGGATTGAAACCGGCTGGCTGAAAATCAGGCGTTCTCCGTTGCGTCCCGGATAACTTCCGCTTTCCGTGTATTTAATCGGGCTGTCGTAATCGTTGTCGTTGATACGGCGCTCCCGGACGATTTCAATTTTATTCTTAAGAAGAAGTCCGCCGTAACCGTTATCGCTTGCAATATTCCACTGGGCAAGGGCAACTCCTTCAAGACCGGCTTTGTAGTATGCCTTTCCCAGCCATTCGAGGATGATGTTTTCTGACGGAAGATATGAAAGAGCCTTTTCAAATTCCATTACAGCATCGTTATAGGCTCCGCGGTAATATGCCTGTACACCGCGCCTGAATTCCTGTTCTGCAAAACCTGCGTCTGCCGCCCTTGACCCCGTTGAACTTTCTGCCAGGGCTTCAGGGCTTGTAAAAACCGAGTTCTGCGCAAAAGCAAAACCCCATACAAAAATGAGACAAAGGCTTAAAATCTTTTTTACAAACAACTTTTTACTTTCCATTTACGTCCACCTGTGCAATCTGCATGTGTTCAATTATTTCGGCATTTTCAGGCTTTAAGTTATGTGCCTGGGTAAGATATCTTTCTGCATCCGCATGTAAACCGAGCTTGTAATAAACCCATCCGATTGAATCCATACATGCCGCTGAATCAGGATTCTGATCAAGAGCCTTTTTACAGTAAGAAAGTGCCTTTGTAAGATCTTTTTCTTCACAGGCAAGAACGTATCCCATTCCGTTTAAGGCTGTAGTGTTATCTGGTTCAATTTCCAGGGATTTTTTGTAGTAATCAATACATTTATCCCTCTCATTCTGTTTCCATGCAACATATGCGAGGGATGCATAAACTGCCGCAGGACGGTAACCGGTCTCAAGGAGTTTGTTCAATTCAAAATCGGCAAGCTTTTTACGGCCGCTCATTGCGTAAATTACTGCAAGAAGGTAGCGGCACTGAAGGACTCTCTGAGCCTGTCTGTCTGCGGTAACTACCTGTTCAAGATATAAGAGTGCGTCATCATAGCGCTCCAGTTTGGCATAACAGAGGCCAATATAATAAGCAAGTTCAATATGATCTGCTTCTGCATCATCAGGAAGCGATAAAAAGAATGTGAGGGCTCCTGTAAAGTCCTTTTTCTGATAGAGTGAAATGCCTTCGGAAAGTATATTTTTTTCTGCCATTAGATCGCCCCTCTCAATCTATAACTCAAAATCTGCCTTTATATCCCTGTCCAGATAGCCAACGGGTTCTGCATAAAGCCTTGTCACAGCGATGTAACCGCTTTTAACCGCATCGTACTCGTTGAGTTCAGGCCCCATAGTTTTTATTTTACCACCACAGAACACTGCCTGTAAAACCCCGTTTTTATTCTGTATCTCTACTTTATCCCTATAATCCCTTATACACAAGGTTGTCAGGCACGCACCGCAAGATTTTTTATCACACTGCGCGTTAACGCTTACAATAAGATTAGGAATACTCAGGGAAATCAGCTTTTCAAGATTTTTTTCTGCAAAAGCGGCAAGTTCCGTATAATCGTATTCGTCGTTTTTTGATTTTAAGCTCAGTGCAATTCCCGGAACTCCGTACAAAACTGCCTGTCGCGCTGCGGCAACGGTGCCCGAGTAAACACAGTCGGTTCCCATATTGGGCCCCTTATTGATTCCAGAGATTACGGCGTCAAATTTAACATTGCCGAAGAGATTTGAACGCAGTGCAATGATAACGCAGTCAGCCGGATAACCTGAGCAGGCGTATGTTTTTGAATCGTACTGCTTAAATGACAGCGGCTGGTTCATGACAATGTGGGATGAAACCGCCGATCTGTTTGAATCAGGGGCAAGAACGTAAACATCGCACCTGTCTTTCAGCGCTTCCTGTAAAGCCTTAATTCCCGGCGAATCGATTCCATCATCATTTGTTAAGAGAACGCGTAATTTATCTGACAATATGAACTCCGCCGGCAGGTTTTACTTCCATGCAGGTAGTTTTAAATCCAAAGATTCTTTCGTATTCAGCGAGTTTCTTTTTGAATTCATCAACGTCAGAGCGGTTCAAAATCGTGTAGGCAAGACGACCAAATCCCTTGCCGGTAATGCGTCCGCAGGAAGTCGGATTTCTTGAATCTTCAAGGTTTGGATTTATTTCCTGGAGACGTTTGAGAATCCAGTCGATTTCAGGACATGACAGATCGTACAGGTCACGCATGTTTTCGTGGCTGTGGTTTACTGCCCGGGCAAAACCGCCGAATTCGCCCTTAACAAGTGAATTATATGCTTCGAGCACGCATGAATGTTCCTTCATTACGCACAGAAGCCTTCTGCGCATTTCTTCGTTTACGACAGAAAGAACTTCATTTACTTCGTTGGGATTATCTTCGTACTGCCAGCCGCCCCAGACATTTGTCTTCCGCTCCTTTAATTCACCCAGGAGAAGAACATTTTCAGGCTGTCTCACAGTATCTTCGTTCCATACTTCAACCCGGGGAACCTTTGCGTCAGTAAGAAGAATTACCTTGTCTTCAAAGTTGAATGGAATCAGTTCGTAGTTAGGATAAGCGTGGTCAGTAAGGATAAGGTGATTTTCTTTTGCGTAGATTGCAGCAAAATTATCTGCATTGTAGTTTTCGCTGTTCAGGAAAAGTTTGTTTCCCCGTTCAATAACCTGTAAAAGCTGTGCATCTGAACAAGGGATTTGAAAAAGGTCGCGGATAGCGTAGGCAGAAGCAATTTTGATTGCGGTTGTAATTCCGCAGCCAGCAGAAGGAAGGCAGTCAGAATAAACGGTGATGTTCATTCCCTTAACGGCAAAACCTCCTGAAGTAAAACCGTAAATCATCGCCTTGACGGCATTTGCCCAGCGATCCTCTTTTCTGAACTTCAGTGAAGAAACATTTGCCCTTTTTCTGTCATCCAGCTGCTTAAAGTAAAAACGCAGTGAAGAATCGCTGCGCTGAGAAACTGCAACATAAACAGGCAGATTTACAGACATTGAAAGAGTTTTGTCCTTACAAAACCAACAATGCTCTCCAATCAGGTGAAAGCGCCCGTTTGCACAATACACAATTTCTGGGACTTCCTGATATTCTTCCGAATGTACTATTTTTAACTGTTCCATAAATTGACCAACTTTTTTAATGCTGATTTAATATTTTCGGGCGATGTTGCCTTTTAGCAGCATTATCTGTAAAATGTTTATATAGAAAATATATAATAATGTTTTGTTTTTTACAAGTTTTTTGCTCCCTTTTTTCGGGACTATTGCTTTCTGCAGCCATTCCTAATGAATTCCTCAAACTGGGCAACCCGCTTTTAGCCCTTGTTGCACTTGTACCTTTGTACATTGCAATCACGCGCTCACGCTCATTTAAAGGCGCATTCTGGTGCTGTTTTTTACACGGGGGATTTACACACTTACTTTCAAGCTTCTGGCTGGGAAACTTCCAGGGCTTTGCGGCATTTACACTGGGCGCAAGCCTTGTGGGAACTGCATTCATCGAAGGCTTTGTGGGACTTTTCATCTACCTTCCTTTTGCAAAAAGGCAGCTGACTCAGAATTCAGGCGGTAATTTTTTAATTCCCCTCAGGATTTTCAGTTTTTCTGCAGTGTATGTAATCTACGAATGGTGCAAGTCAACCGGCTTTCTTGCATATCCTTGGGGAACACTTTCAATGACAATGTACCGCTGGCCGGTAATAATGCAGATTGCAGACATTACAGGTCCGTACGGAGTAAGTTTCCTTCTCGCACTCATCAATTCAACAATTGCAGAAGGACTTCTTGAATTCAATTCGATTGTAAAAAAATCAGGCAAAACAGCTCAGGCTTCTTCCTGGATTCAGGTTTTAAAGGCGGTTGCCTGCCTTACTCTGGCCGTTCTGTGCTACGGTTCGTACCAGATGGCAAAAGAACGCACTCCGGTAAAATACATGAACACAGTCATGGTTCAGCAGAATCTTGATACCTATAATTCAAACGAAAATGAAGGAATCCGTATTTCACAGAACCTTACCGAAGACGGAATCAAGGAACTTAAAAACCAGGACCTGAGCACTGACCTTGTTGTATGGAGCGAAGGCGTTTTAGGAAAAAACTTTCCCCGGGCAGAAAAATATTACGACAAATTTCCCCGCCCGGTTCCCCTCATTTCATTTATCAAAAAACAGAAGGTTCCGTTTATCATAGGCGGATCAAAAACAATAGACGAAGAAAAACACCAGTACGGAAACGCTGCAATTCTATTCAACAAATTCGGACGGGTTGAAGGAAGCTACACAAAACTCCATCTTGTTCCCTTTGCAGAAGCGATTCCATTTGTTGAATACCCTGCCATGCGTAAACTCGTTAAAAAAATTGCAGGATTTTCTTACGGCTGGACCGCAGGAAAAAAATATACGCTTTTTGAAATTCCGGTTTCTGACCTGGACGTTGTTGACACGGAACCGGTTGAAATTATCAGCCTCACAAACCCGCCTGCAAAAAAGAAGCCGACGGTAATGGTAAGCACACCGATCTGTTTTGACGATGCATTTGCCCATGTGTGCCGGGGACTCTTTCTTTCCGGCAGCGAAGTTTTCATGAACATCACAAACGATTCGTGGTCTAAAAAAGAATCTTCAGAATACCAGCACTTTGTTGTTTCTTCATACCGCGCAATTGAATACAGAACGACTCTCGCAAGATGTACCAATTCAGGATACTCGGTTGTGGTAGGACCGGACGGAAGAATTCAAAAGGACTGCCCTCTTTTTGTTGAAGACTATGTTGCTGAGCGGATTCCTGTTTACCAGAGAGTTATAACCACATACGCAAAATTCGGAGACTGGGTTGCCTATGCAAGCCTTCTCTTCCTTTTTGTTTTTGTCCTTTTTGAATTCAACTACGAAAAAACACATACAGTTATAGAAATCTCCACAGAGCTTGTAAAAACAAGGCGCCGCAAAACTTCCGGTACAACAGCCCGAACCCGCAGTTCAAAAAGTTCAAAATAAACTGATAACGGAATTTTTATAACTGTAAAATTCATGACAGTAAATTTCAAACTTTTTCTTAAGAATTCACTTGCCAACACAGATTTAGTGTTTTATGATAGATAAAGTATCTAAAAACACTATTTTTGAGGGGATAATTTAATTTATGCGCTGTCCTTATTGCGGTAGCCTTGATGACAAAGTTATAGAGTCACGCACAATGGCTAACGGCGAGTCAATTCGTCGTCGCCGGGAATGCGTAAGCTGCGGTTACCGTTTTACCAGTTACGAAAGAATTGAAGAAAAACCCTTCATGGTAGTTAAACGCGACGGAAGACGTCAGCCTTTTGACAGTACAAAACTGGAAAAAGGAATTGAACGGGCCCTGGAAAAACGCCCAGTTGCCACAAATATGGTGGAAAACATTGTTAACGACATCGAAGACCAGGCAATTATGCGCGGCAAAACAAGCCGGGAAATTTCTACCAGCGAACTGGGAGAGCTGGTCCTTGAGAGATTGCACGAAATCGACAAGGTTGCCTATATCCGTTTTGCCTCGGTATACAAACATTTTGAAAACCTTGATGAATTTATAAACGAAGTCAACAGCCTTGGGAGGGAAAAAAGTTGAGCGGATCCGAAAAAGTAGAAAATTCAGAAGAAGAACAGACAGTTTTTCCGCAGTGGCGCACATTCTTGGGCGGCGATACTGCAGACAACAGGCAATTCTTCAGGCAGGTCGTAAAACGAAACGGTTCAATCGAAAAGTATGACCGCACAAAAATTGAAAACGCTATCGCTAAGGCAATTGCCGCTGTGGGAAGAATCAGCGACGCAGACAAGGCCAAAGAACTTACCGACAAGGTAGAAGAAAAACTCAGAATCATTCTTGCAGGCCGACGTGCCCACTCAATTCCTGCAATTGAAGAAATCCAGGATGTTGTAGAAAACGTTCTCATTGAATCAAAGGAAGTTGAAGTTGCAAAGGCATATATTCTTTACCGCGCAAAACACGAAGCAATCCGTGATTCAAAAAGCCTCATGCTTGATATCAATGCCACAATGGACGGATATCTTGCCCAGTCAGACTGGCGCGTAAAGGAAAACGCAAACGTAAACTTTTCTCTCGGTGGTCTTATCCTCCACAACTCAGGTACAGTAACTGCAAACTACTGGCTTAAAAACATTTACACTCCCGAAATCGCAGAAGCACACAAAACCTGTGCATTCCATATCCACGATTTGTCAATGTTCTCAGGCTATTGTGCAGGCTGGTCACTGAGACAGCTTATTCAGGAAGGGCTTGGCGGAGTTGCAGATAAAATTACTTCAAAACCTGCCTCTCACCTTTCAACACTTGTAAACCAGATCGTAAACTTCCTGGGAATCATGCAGAATGAATGGGCCGGTGCCCAGGCGTTCTCTTCTTTCGATACATATCTTGCTCCATTTGTAAAAGCCGACAAACTTGACTACAAGGGAGTCCGCCAGTGCATCCAGAGCTATATTTACGGTGTAAACACACCAAGCCGCTGGGGTTCTCAGGCACCGTTTACAAACATCACCCTTGACTGGGTTTGTCCTCAGGACTTAAAGGACAAACCTGCCATCGTAGGCGGCAAAGAACAGGACTTTAAGTACGGCGACTGCCAGAAAGAAATGGATATGATCAACAAAGCCTTTATCGAACTCATGCTGGAAGGCGACGCAGAAGGACGCGGCTTTGGCTACCCTATCCCGACATACAATATTACAAAGAACTTTGACTGGAACTCAGAAAACGCACAGCTTCTGTTTGAAATGACAAGTGCATACGGAACACCTTACTTCCAGAACTTCATCAATTCAGACCTGGACCCAAGTGACGTACGCTCAATGTGCTGCCGTCTCCGTCTCGACAAGCGCGAACTTCGTAAACGCGGCGGCGGACTTTTCGGTTCTGATGAATTTACAGGTTCCCTGGGTGTCGTAACAATCAACCTTCCTCAGATAGGCTACCTTGCCAAGACAGAAGAAGAATTCTTTGTACGCCTCGATTATCTGATGGATTTGGCAAAACAGAGCCTCTGCATTAAGCGAAAGGTAATTCAGAAGCTTCTTGATAACGGACTTTTCCCATACACAAGACGCTACCTCAAAACTCTGAACAACCATTTCAATACAATCGGTCTGTGCGGAATGAACGAATGCTGCCTTAACTTCCTGGGTGTAAACATCGTAGATCCAAAGGGTTACGATTTTGCCTGCAAGGTTCTGGACCACATGCGGGAACGCATGCAGGACTATCAGGAAAAAACCGGCGAACTGTTCAACCTTGAAGCAACACCTGCAGAAAGTACATCTTACCGTCTTGCCCGTCACGATAAAACAAATTATCCGGACATTATCACAAGCGGCAAGGATGAACCGTATTACACAAACAGTTCACAGTTGCCTGTTGATTATACTTCGGATGTATTTGAAGCCCTGGATCACCAGGAAAAACTTCAGACCCGTTACACAGGTGGAACCGTATTCCACACATTTATGGGCGAAAAGATCAAGGACTGGAAGAGTTGCCGCGATTTAGTCAAATCAATATTCGAAAATTACAGAATTCCATATTTGACAATCAGCCCTACATATTCAATCTGTCCAATCCACGGCTACATCGCCGGAGAACATTTTGAATGTCCAAAGTGTAAGGCAGAAAAAGAAAAACAGCTGAAACAGAAAATTGCTCAACTTGAAGCCGAAAAGGCAGAGCTTACAAAAAAATAATTACACCAAAAAGTGGGAGAAAAAATATGAAAGTTACAAAAACAATCGAACAGATTGACCAGGAACTTGCACAGGCAAAAGCCGAGCTCGCAGATTTGCACGGAACAGAAACAGAAGTTTACGCAAGAATCGTAGGCTACTATCGTTCGGTACGCAACTGGAACAAGGGTAAACGCGCAGAATTCAACGAACGCCGTCTTTTTGAATACGACGGAGCGTACGCAGATTCACGGGGACAGAACGCAACAGCTCTGGGACACAAAACAAGCGACGCCCTTGTTGCTCCACAGGCTGTAAGCACAGAATCGGCAGCACATTACGAATTGTTTATGCGCAAAACATGCCCTAACTGTCCTCCTGTAAAAAATTATATGGCAAACGTTACTCTGGAAGGAACCGTTATTGACGTTGACACAGACGAAGGTCTCCGCCAGGCCGCTTCCAAGGGTGTTTTCTCAGCTCCTACAGTAATCTTCTACGATGCAGACGGCAATGAAACAGGCCGCGGACACACAGTAGAAGAAATCAAAGCAGTTCTGGAAGTTCAGAAAGTAGTAGCATAAAATGTCGCAGAAAAAAATCGGCGCCCTTGTAAAGACTTCTCTTGTAGACTTTCCGGGCAGAGTCAGTGCTGCAGTTTTTCTTAAAGGCTGTAACCTGCGCTGCCCGTACTGCTATAACCATTCTCTTGTACTGGGCAAAGATGAAGAGGATTTTGTTACCTTTGACCAGGTAATTGAACACCTCAAAAAGCGTCAGAACGTACTTTCAGGTTTTGTAATCTCCGGCGGCGAAGCCCTGTTAAATCCGGATTTACCCGGCTTAATCAGGGCCGCAAAAGAACTGGGTTACAAAATCAAACTGGACACAAACGGCACAAATCCGGGCCAGCTGTCATTTATCATAAAGGACCCGACGACAAAACCTGATTTTATCGCCATGGACTTAAAAACTTCCTTTGACCGTTATGTGGAATTCAACCCGAAGGGCTGCAAAATGACCGCCACCGAATACAGGGAAGCACTGGTTCATTCAATTCAAATCATAAGGGAATACCCGAAAGATTCATATGAATTTAGGACGGTTTTAGTGCCGACACTTGTTACAAAACACGAAATCACTGAACTGTCAAATTATATTCCGAAAGAAGCAGACTGGTACTTTGCCCAGTTTATCAACGAAAACTGCCTGGATCCCCTTTTGAATAATCTTCCGCCCTACACCGATGCTGAAATCGAAGAACTGGTGGCCCACGCAAAGCAGTTCATTCCAAACGCAAAATTCCGCTAAAAATCTGTATAATTTTTTAACTTTTAAGCCTTTAAGGGCTTGACAGCAAAAGCCGATTTTGATAAATTATAAAAACCTTATGGGGGCGTAGTCCAGCTGGTAGAACACCGGACTCATATTCCGTATGTCATAGGTTCAAGTCCTATCGCCCCTACTTAAAACACTCCCACAGGGAGTGTTTTTTTTTGCCCAAATCAGGACTTGAACCGCAATGAGCGCCGAGCAGGTGCGAGGATAAGGCGCCAGGGATGGTGACTATCTGTCACGAACTGGAAGCACAATTCATTAAAACTTAAAGCAATTCTCCATGCGCATCATATTGGAACGAGAAATCCCGACTTTTTCTGCAACTGACTCCCATTGCCTTATATTCTGCTTTATATCATCTGCAATTTTTGCAGCTTCATCCTTTTTTATCTCAAAATATTTCGCTACA
>ODAI011366161.1_pt1 | contig 15700 bp, 14 predicted proteins | sample 1539321 | NCBI WGS metagenome assembly ODAI01 (sample SAMN02144231, study PRJEB22623) | gut metagenome | biome: sheep rumen | host: Ovis aries | place: New Zealand
CTCAGCTTTGTATATTATTTTATCCGGAGGTGTTTTACCATGATAAACCGTGATGCTCTCAGACTTTACGCAATCACCGACAGGGAATGTCTCAGAGGACGTGACCTCGCACAGCAGGTCGAACAAGCCATACTCGGCGGAGTTACCTGTATCCAGCTTCGTGACAAGTCGCTCGACGAATCAGAGATAGTCCAGGAAGCTGCCATGCTCGTTCCGGTATGCCGGAAATACGGTGTCCCGCTCATCGTTGACGATGATTTTCATGCCGCTCTCAAAGCCGGTGCGGACGGCGTTCATGTCGGTCAGGAAGATGCTCCTGTCAGCGAGATAAGACGTATCGCAGGAAGCAATTTCATCATCGGCTCTACCGCAAAGACGGTCGAACAGGCTGTCCGTGCAGAAAAGGAAGGAGCTGACTACCTCGGTGTAGGTGCGGTATTCCCCTCGCCTACCAAGAAAAACGCCATAAGGATAACTCCGGAGATGCTCCGTGAGATATGCAGCAGCGTCAGGATACCGGTCACGGCGATAGGAGGTATTTCAGCTTCTAACTACAATGAGATAAAGAACTGCGGTCAGGCAGGGATCGCCGTTGTATCCGCAGTATTTGCCGCTGATGACGTGAGAGCCGCTGCTCAGGAGCTTTCAGCTCTTTTGTCACAGCAATGATCTTTGTTATATTTCATTTAATATAAATCTTCATCTTTTAAGAGAAAGGACTTCATTCCAATGAAAACAGCACTTACGATCGCAGGAAGCGACTGCTCAGGAGGAGCAGGTATCCAGGCAGATATCAAAACAATGACTATGTGCGGTGTATATGCAATGAGTGCGATAACTGCCCTTACTGCACAGAATACCCAGGGCGTTACCGGTGTTACGGAAGTCTCGCCTGACTTCCTTCGTCAGCAGATCGATGCAGTATTTGAAGATATCCGCCCCGATGCCGTGAAGATCGGCATGGTGCCTTCTGCTGCTCTCGTAGAAGTGATCGCAGAAAGGCTCAAACACTACGGTGCGGAACACATAATCGTCGATCCCGTTGCCGTATCAACGAGCGGTTCAAGACTCAGCACAACGAACGGCTATGAGGCTATGAAGAAGCTCCTCCTGCCGATCGCAGAACTCGTTACCCCGAATATCCCCGAAGCCGAACTCATCTCCGGTCTGACGATCAACAGCGAGGAAGAGATGATAACTGCCGCCAAATCCATAGGCAAGCGTTTCGGCTGCTCTGTTCTCTGCAAGGGCGGACACAATACGAATTCTGCCAACGATTTTCTCTTCACTGTGAACGGCGAGGGAATATGGTTCAGAGGCAAGAGGATAGATACGACAAATACCCACGGCACGGGCTGCACGCTCTCCAGTGCGATAGCTGCAAACCTTGCAAAGGAGCATTCTATGAGATACTCCATACAGACTTCTAAAGAATATGTTTCATCGGCACTCTCCGCCGGCCTTGACCTCGGAAAAGGCAGCGGCCCTGTTCACCATTCATTTGATTTAAAGAGCAGATTTGCTGAATGAGAAACGAAAGGAATTTTATATGAGAAACTACAGCACACAGATGGAAGCCGCCAAGAAAGGCATTATCACACCCGAAATGGAGATAGTTGCAGGCAAGGAATATATCGAGCCTGAACAGCTCCGCCAGCTCGTTGCAAAGGGCGAAGTCTGCATACCCTGCAATATCAACCACAAGTCGATCTCTCCGGAGGGAATCGGCACTAAGATGCGTACAAAGATAAACGTCAACCTCGGCATCTCCGGCGACAAGAAGGACTATGACCTCGAAATGGAAAAGGTCGATATGGCTATAAAGTTCGGTGCTGAGGCTATCATGGATCTCAGCAACTACGGAAAGACAAATACTTTCCGCAAGGCTCTTATCGAAAAATCCCCTGCCATGATAGGCACTGTACCGATGTACGATGCTATCGGCTACCTCGAAAAGGATCTCCTTGAGATAACTGCCGAGGATTTTCTCAAAGTCGTAAGAGCTCACGCTGAAGAGGGCGTTGACTTCATGACTATCCATGCCGGCATCAACCGCAGAGCCGTTGAAGCTTTCATGCGTGACAAGAGAAAAATGAACATCGTATCAAGAGGCGGCTCGCTCCTCTTCGCATGGATGATGATGACAGGAAATGAGAATCCTTTCTATGAGCATTATGATGAAGTTCTCGATATCCTCCGTGAATTTGACTGTACTATAAGCCTTGGAGACGCACTCCGTCCGGGCTGCATCGATGACGCAACAGATGCCGGTCAGATCTCAGAGCTTATCGAACTCGGTGCATTGACTGAAAGAGCATGGGCTAAGGACGTTCAGGTAATGGTAGAAGGCCCCGGCCACATGGCTATGAACGAGATTGAAGCAAACATGAAGCTCCAGAAGAGGATCTGCCACAACGCTCCGTTCTATGTACTCGGCCCTCTCGTATCTGATATTTTCCCCGGATACGATCATATTACTTCTGCTATCGGCGGTGCTATAGCTGCTGCAAGCGGTGCTGATTTCCTCTGCTACGTAACTCCTGCCGAGCATCTTCGTCTTCCCGATGCAAGCGATGTTAAGGAAGGCATAATCGCAAGCAAGATCGCTGCCCATGCCGCTGATATCGCAAAGGGCGTTCCCCACGCTACCGATGCAGACAACAAAATGGCTGAGGCCCGCCACAAGCTCGACTGGGAAGCTATGTTCGATGTAGCTGTCGATCCCGAAAAGGCAAGAGCTTACTACGAAAGCACTCCTATCGCTGAAAGACATACCTGCTCGATGTGCGGCAAGATGTGTGCTGTCCGTACAACTAATATGATACTCAACGGCGAAAAAGTTGAGTTCTGCTCTGAATTGTAATATATTTGCATATCTATTCTTTTTGTTTCACGTATTTCTCCAGCAACAACATGATAATGATGATATCACATTATCAATATCAAGACATACCAAACGATAAAGGAGTGAAATACTTATGCCGAACAATGAACCCATAAGATGGGGCGAAAATAATACTTCAAATGAAGAAACACCCAATCAGCAGGATTACCGATACGGTCAACCAACCAAGAAAAAGCTTACACTTAGATATATCGGAACTGTAATTTTTGCGATTCTTGTAATTAGCCAATTTGCAAAAGGACATATAATAGCCGCTATTTTCTTTATTATTGGATTGCTGTTTATTTCGCCTATTGGAATCAAATTCAAATCGCCGCCACAAACAAAACACAGTTCATACACCTTCTTAATGGTGTTCCTTTCCATTCTGTTAGGATTTTCGGCAAATGCTATTTCAAACGCAGTTGACGATAATGATTCAGGAAGTCAGGATTCTTCACCTGTCAGTCAACCTTTAGAAACAAAAACAGATAGTAAAAAGGAAAAATCAACACAGTCTGAAGCCACAACAGAATTGCAGACCGAACCTCAGATCGGAAAAAATATTGACGACTTAGACCTTGAATTCAAAGGCAATGTCAAAAACGATAAAACCGGTAAATGGAAATACGCCATACTTAATGATTCTGACATAGATTTTACAGAATATGCAGTATCGTATTACAATAAACATATGAATCTTGACGAGACTCATGCAATTATTGTAAAACCGGATAGTCAGACAATAAGAATCAATAGTTTTAAAAGCTCACCCGATGTTGTATACATTTCAGTTCTTGAATATGTTGAAAATGAAGAACTTGATGCTGATCTACTCTTTAGCGGAACAGTTCTTAAAGACTACATGGTTGACTTAAAAACCGGAAAAGTTGAGGATCTAAGCAATGAATCCGAAACAGAATCCCAAACAGAATCGATAGAAGAAATCGAAACAACACAGGAGCTAACTACCGAAGAAATAACGCTTCCAGAAGATAAATCAGAAATAATCAAAACATATCTTGAATTGGCGTTAGCTGAAAACATACAGAATTACAAAATCAACTATGATCCAGAAGCAAATCTTTATAATATAATGGTATGGCAGGACGGAATCTCTGTTGGAGCTGTATTAGCAGCAAACGGAAATCGAGAAGAATGGGATAATATGAAAAACTCAATTGCTTCAACTTGCAGTGTTTTTCAAGAATCCATTGCAGAAATTTCCCCCGGTTCTCATGTATCGATCAATGTATTAAATGATGCTAATACCGATAACACTCTTTTAACAATTCTTGACGGAGTCGTGGTTTATGATAGCGTTGGATAATTAAACAAAGTGTCAAATCAAATACATTAAGCAGCCATAGTTCACGCTTGATGCCGTCAAATCAGAAGAGCTATGGCTTTTCTATTTGTGATCTATGAGCAGAGCTGCTTCTTAAATGCTCAACGCCGCTCAGCCTGCAAAAGAATAAAAACGATGCCCCGAAGCACTTTGACCCGCCCCCTGTCAAGTAGACAGCGCAAAAAACAAAAATAATCTACGTTATGACCAAAAGCAGTCTGTGCAATTTGTGCAGGCTGCTTTGTTGTTAGCAAAATGCAAGCATCTTTTGGAGTGAGGAGCGTAGCAACGAACGGAGAAAGATGCTTGCAGACGCCCACTGATCACGCTGCAAACGCTTCATGGTATTCCATCGGCGTCATACAACGCAGCTTGACCTGGTATCTATCATTGTTGTAGTAGTTGATGTATTCTTCGATTGCTGCGATCAGATTGGCTTTATCCGTAAACTTGCGGAGATAGTACATCTCGGATTTCAGTATGCCCCACCACCCCTCCATCGGACCATTATCAATACATCTTCCGACACGGGACATACTCTGTATCATTCCTGCATCTACGAGCTTTTGGTGAAATGCTTTGTTGGTATACTGAAAGCCTCTGTCACTGTGGAAAATCGGATGAGCGTCGGGATTATGCTCCACTGCTTCATCAAATGTGGAAAATACAAGATGATTGTTATTGCTGTCACCGATCTTGAATGCTACGATACGCCTGTCATAAAGATCGAGAATGGCACTCAGATACAGTTTCCTGACATTTGTACCGACGTAATATTTGAACTCCGTCACATCAGTCAGCCACTTCTCATTTGGCTTATTTGCGTGGAAATCTCTGCCCAGTACATTCTCTGCCGTGATCTGTGGCGTTGATGGGATATATGTATTCCTCTTGATACGGGTAACTGATTTCAGATGAAGAATCTGCATCAATCTGTAAATACGCTTCTTGTTGAAATGTACATCATGCTCACGGTTTATCACGACCGTCATCTGACGATATCCCAAAATCCCATTTCGTTCCTCATAGTGCTGTTTGATCCATTCTACAAGCTGTTCATTGACTTTCTGACTTGAACTCGGTGTTCTTTTCAGCCATTTGTAATATGCAGAGCGTGCGATGTGATCAGCAGCACAGAGCTTATGGATCGGGTAATGCTCGGCTTCATTCATGTATTTGATCGCAAGATATTTGTTCTCATTTCGTATTCCGCTCAGTGACCGCCCCCTCTCAGTTCCCTGAGTTTTTTTAACAACTTGTTCTCCATTTCCATTTCTTCCAGTTTCGCTTGCAGTATCTTGTTTTCCATTCGCAGCCTGTCCGCTTCAGTGAGCTCTTCTTCGGGTTTGGCTTTTCCTCTGCGATCGGTAAGACCTTCTACGCCCTTCGCTTCATATTTGCGCACCCAGGAATAGATCTGCTGATAGGATACGCCGTATTTCTCCATTGTCAGACCATAATCCTTGCCGTTTTTTATGCAGAATGCTACGATTTCTACTCGTTCTTCCTGCGTGGTTTTTCTGCCTTTGTTCATGGTAATTCCTCTTTCCGAGCGTATGCGCTCTTTAAAGTCTTTACCACTAGTATAGCATAAAATCCATCTTCTGAAAACCTTCGTGTCCGAAATTTGATACCTTCGGCATATTTCTACTTGACTTCCTTTGCCGCTAAGATATTCAGTTACTGCTTTCAGCTTTGTTTCCGCAGAATATCGTTTGTTTGTATGACTGCTCCTGATTGATTCTATTCCATTTGTTTTTGCATAAATCACCTTTCGTCTGAGTGTTTCGGGTACAATTCCATACTTCTTGGCGATTCCTTCATAGCTCCCTTTTCCATCTAGGTATTCTTGCACTGCGGCTATGCGTTCTTCATCTGTTAGCTTACTTCCTCTTGACACAAAATAACCCCCTTAGAGTTTTCACACGTTTTTGTTTTTTCGTGTGTCTACTCTAAGGGGATTATATCAAAACGCTTCGGGGCAAAACTTCTATATGGGTATCCGTCATAACGGCGCTCTTTTAATTTTTATTAAGGATTATGACTGCTATATTTTCAGCTTGGTGTAAACCTCCACGCTGCCGTAATATGCCGCAAGCACCGGTGTTTCTCCAAAATACAGGTCTGCTGCATCTGAATACGCTGTATAGCTGCGGCTGAAATATGCTCCCTTATCTGCAAAATACCGCAAAGACGGATAACCTTCGCATATGTCATCGCCCAGGATATACATGAACCATTCAGGATACGGCGCTGTCATCTTTTCAAAGCTGTCCAGCTCCGGAAGCTCAGATATACAGGGATAGCCGTTGTTTCTGCCGTCGATTATTTCCATGTCAGCTGTCGCCTCCTCCACAGATAAATCCTATCGAACGAAGATATTCAGCATTCTTGCACTGCGCTTGCGTAAGAGATTTGAAGTAACTGCCTGCCATGTTTTCGGAAAGCTGTCCGGAGATGTTGAAAAAGTTCATTCCGTTATAAAGACAGCTGTAGGCTCGCATAGATAAACTTCTGCCCGTGCTGCTGGCTATAAAATAGCTGTTGGAGAGTGTGCAGCCCTGGAATAAAAAGAGATAGTTATCACTTTCAGAATTGCTCAGCTCAAAAAACATACAGCAGTCTGTCAGCTTGCAGCTCACAAAAGTCTGGTTATGATTATTGCTGATATACTTCTGAAAGCTGTAGGCATCACATATACATTTTATCTGGCAGCGGTCAAGTTCAGCGTTATGGAATAAAGTCCTGGCATTATAGGTTTTTACCCATAATATAAAGCTGCAAAGCTCTGCCGAAATTTCTACTTCAGGGGAATTGATTATCCCATTGTTTTCAGTTTTTACCGGCGCATTCAGCATATCTATAACTGACAGGCTGCATCTTCTCAGTACCAGTCTGCCGGTGCCGCTGAACAGCATTGCCATTTCTGCGCTTATCTGTATATTTTCCAGCTTAAGGTCTTTGATTGTAAAGGTGGAATTATTCTCGTCCAGCCGGAATATCTCAGCGGTTTCGCCGGGGCAGTTTTTGTAGATATTTCTTATCCTGTGATCTCTTCCGTCAAGACCTGCGCCGTAAAGCATGATGTAGCTGAATCCGGAAGCGTAAACAGAACCGTTCAGGTCGATATCATTTCCCAGCGCATAGTATGAACCGGAGCTGCCGTAAGCTTTCATGGTCATAAGCTCTTCGGCAGTGGTTATGATATATGGGTCATTTTGCGTGCCTTTTCCCTGCATTAAACATCCTCCTCCGTAATCACATACAGTGCATTTTTCTTGACAGTCAGTGCCTGATATTCGCTGCGCTTAAGTGGGATAACCTCCGGACGGGCAAGGAAAACTGCTATATTTGCGTCCATATTATCCAGTCTTTCCTGCAATGTTGAAACGTCAAAGCTGTCTATCTTAGCCTGTATCTGCTCAAGACCCTCTGCGGCAGCGTCATTGATTGCGCTTACAGCCTGTTCTGCGGTATCCGGCAGCGGCTCATTCATACCGTTGACAGTTTCTTTTACTCTGACCGGCGGCATATTGTACTTAACGATAAGCTGATCTTCACGGCTTGCTCTCAGCTCCAGCTTAAGGATACCGGCATTTGTGGTAAAGTCACCGGAGACAGTCCAGGGGATATTCAGCTTATTGTTTTCAGCTTCTGCCGGAAAAAGTGTCTGTTCAGCCAGCCAGCCGTCCTCGGTCAGTCCTCTGATACAGAATCTGCAATTCAGCAGATCTTCATCGTTATAATAACGGTCAACGCAGAAGACGATACTGTCGGCATTTCTCTCGCCCTGAACCAGCAGCTCACCAAAGGTGTAGGTGGGAATATTTTTTCCCTTTGCATAAATATACATAGCTATTACTCCTTTCATTTTCAGGGCAGGAACAGCATACTGAGACCGGTGTTCTTTCAGCTGTTCCGTTACCCTTCTATAAAAGGGCAAAAAAACAGGCTCATTCAACACGAGCGCATTGAATAAGCCTTAAAATTATTTAAAACAGATTATTTAAAAAAGGAACTTTTATGAAAAAAACAGCAGTTTTCACTTTATCAGTCTATTGTCCAGATATCCGGCTCTTCCGGTCTTACATACTCAACTGAATCGAGATAGAAATCAGTATGAGGAGGCTGGTTGTAGCCGTTGTTCTGAGAAGCGATCTGAACTCTGTACTGAGCGTTGTGCATAAGGGTATACAGATTGTAGTCAGTGGTATAAGTTGTGGTGAATACTCTCAGTGACTGGTTATTATCACTGCCAACACGTCCGATTACCTCTTCTCTCCAGTCACCGATAAGGTCACAGGTAAGGCACATATTGGACTTGGAAGCGTTGTTGTAAGAAACACCGTCACCGGTGAAAACTCTTCCCTTGCCGTACTGGTCAGCCATTGCTCTGTCGAGAACAGCTCTCTCGCATACATCAGTCCAGTAAAGCAGTGAATTCTGTCCCCACTTTGTTATATTTGCCCACTGGATCAGAACCTCATGTTCTCCGGAAGCCAGACGTACATCGCCGCTGTGTGAACCGTTCATTTCAGCTCCGCCGTTGCCAGCAATAAGGTTATCAGCGATACAGCGTCCGGTATCTCCGCCGGCTGTTTCACGGTAAAGGGTTTTTCCGGTCTTTCCGTCACGGAGTATGACACCGAAGTTTACAGCAGTACCATTGGGGTGGTATTCGTCTTCAAGACACTGGAATATTTCAACACCGGGATTTGTCGGGTCGAAGTCGCCGATGTGGATAGCATCACCGTGAGCGAGAGTTGAGGTGTAAAGAACCTGACCGTTATCGTCAATGACTACAGAGCCGCATACTACTTCCTGTTTTCCGTCACCGTCAACATCAGCAGCCATGCAGTGGTGGTTACCGTCACCGTAACCCTTTGCAGATACATTGTGACCGGTATCCCATGTCCATTTCTTTACCAGCTTGCCATTGCTTACACCCCATGCAGCCAGAGCCATACGAGTGTAATAACCTCTTCCGAAGCAGGCATAAGCCTGTGAACCGCCGTCAAGATATGCAACGCAGGCGGTGAATCTGTCAACACGGTTGCCGTAGGTATCGCCCCAGGCGGTATGGTCACCTCTGCCGGGATCGTAATCCTGGGTATCAAGGGCTTTTCCTGTAGCACCGTCGAAGAGAGTTATATACTCCGGACCAGCAAGTATCTTTCCTTCAGCAACAGTTGAACGGTAGTCCTTGCTTCCGTCACCGATAACTTTTCCAGTACCGTCAACGGTACCGTCAGCGGTTTTGCAGATCATCTCGCACTTGCCGTCGCCGTCAAAGTCATAGACCATGAACTGAGTATAATGAGCGCCTGCACGGATATTTTTGCCCAGGTCAACTCGCCATACCTGAGTACCGTCCAGCTTGTAGCAGTCGATATAAACATTTCCTGAATAGCCGTTCTTGGAGTTATCATGTGAGTTGGAAGGATCCCACTTAACGAAGATCTCATACTTTCCGTCACCGTCAATATCGCCCACTGAACAGTCATTTGCAGTGTAAGTGCAGGTGACACCGTCAGGAGTTGTAACACCAGCCGGAACCTTAAGCGGTATATCAAAATAAGCACCGCTTACACCACTGTTGGTGTTGGTGAAATTGGTGGAGAACTGAGCGAACTCAGTATTTTCGCCGTTTACATAAGTATCAATTGTATAGCTGTCAGTAGCCAGACCCTCAGCATCGAAATAGTTAGAAGCCTGATCGGTGGTGAAGGTGCCGAGCTTGGTATGCTCATCGCCTCTAATTCTCCAGAGGTCGAAGGTGGTATTCTCGTTATCTGTAGCAAGAAGTCTCCAGCTTACCATGTTGCCGTTTTTAGCGTGAGCCATAGCAACGCCTCTGTCCAGCTTCTCCATGCGGATACCCTGCTGAGCCTTGGCATTCGGAGCAGCGCTGCCGGTCTGGGTCAGCTCGATATAGTCCATATTAGGACCGCCGAATGAGGTGGTAGCATAAGCCTTGATAGTATTTTCGCCCTTATTCAGGTGAACGACAGCAGATGTATCGCTCCAGGAATCCCAGCCGCCGGTGCCTTCAAAGTCAACATACTGACCGTGAGTCTTGTCACCGTTGGTGATTATCTTGCACTGTCTGTTGTCGTTATTGCCGTTGGCGAAACGGAAGTCAACCTGATAATTGCCTTCCTCAGCGGCGTATACAGTCCACTCCACATAGCTGCCGATAGTATTATCATAATTTACATAAGCTTCACCTGCATAGCCGGCGTTTGTGGTTTCCTTTACGCCCTTGTACAATTCTCCAAGAACTGCATAATAACGCTCTGTTATAGCCGGCAAATAAGGATCCTTGTCAGTAAGCTCAACATCAAGGTAATCAAGATTAGGACCGCCGTTAGCAGTTGTAGAGATCAGCTTTATGGTATTCAGTCCGGCTTTCAGTGGAAGAACGATGCTGCTGCTGTCCCAGGCTGTCCATGCGCCGGTGCCGTTGAAGTCGATATAATAAGCATCATCAGAGCCGTTGACTGCGACCTGCATTATCCTGTTGGAATCGGTGCCGTTAGCGTAACGGAAGGTAAGCTCATAGTTTCCGTCTGCGGGAACGTTTATATTCCATTCAACTGCACTGCCGACTTCATTGTTTACGTTGGCATAACCGTCAGGGCATTCATAGCCTTCGTTGGTTTTTTCGTCAGCGATACCGCCGATAACGTTGGCATAAGCAGCATAATATCTGCTTTGATCCGGAACAGGCGGTTCAGTCACGGTGGTTGTGGCGGTAGTTGTTTCAGCAGTAGTTGTGGCGGTGGTTGCAGTGGTTGTGGTGGTTTCCTGTGACTCGTTATAGAAGAATTCGTCCAGCAGATTTGAGGTGCGGCATATTTTCATGGATCTGAATTCTATGCCATAGTCAACGAGTGCAAGCTCAACGGTATAATCGGTGCTTGGCTTCATCGGAACCACAACAGCAGCTTCACCGACTTCACCGCCGGTGGGAGGACATTTAATGAAGGCATAGCCGTCATTGGTGATGACCTTGATCTGAGCTTCTTCCGTGCCTGAGTTTACATAGCTTATCCTGATCTTATGACCGGAAGTTTCGCTGTCGAAATCATAAGTCCTGTATTCAGCAGAAGCGAAGCTTCCGGGGATAGAAAGGCTTCCGCCGGTGGTTATAAGCTCCGGGACTTTATTTTCGGAGTATTCCACATATTCACCGGTGGTATTAAGCGCATAATCGCACATTGCGACCCACTGGAGAATTGCAACGGCATCGCCTATAGATACCTTTCCGTCCTCGTTGGCATCGGCTGAATAAGTGATCTGTTCCGGGGTGAGTTCAATGACCCTGGCATCATGCTGTAAGATAGCAAGAGCATCCTTGCCGGTAACTCCGTCATTTCCCACGATATCACCTCTGAGGAAATAATCCTCAGGAGCTGATGAACCTGCCTGAGCCGAAACAAATGGAACTGATGAGAGAGCCATAGCTGCGCTGAGCATCAGTGAAGCGGCTTTAGCAAGCTTGTTGTGCAGCTTCATGTGTGATTCCTCCTTCAATATTGTTATATTATTTATCCGATCACACCTGCCTAATGGGTGACCTTTATAGTACGTTTATTATAACAAACAAAAATCCCTTTGTCAAGACATTTCAGGCAAGTTTGGAACATTTTATGAACAAGATATTATTTTTCACTGCATTTATTGACAATTCATAATTAAGATAACATTATCTTTATCCAGCCTGAGATGCATAAAACAAAATATCCGCCGTATAAACCAGCGGATAATACATTGAATTTATGAGCAGGGGAATACAAAAAAACCTCCGCTGATGCTGCGGAGGTTTCGATGTACAAGTATTGAGCAGTAAGCTGCGGTCAGCTCAGACTGGCTTTTTCTTATTCAGTTTCTTGAATCTTGCCTTGTCATAGGGGATTGTGAGACAGGTTTCATTTTTGCCGTTCTTACGGTTCTCTTCGGCAATATTTCTGATAGCAATGTTATGCTGCTTTCCGCTGGGGGTTTTTCCTGCAAAAAAGGCGATATAGTCAATTTCAAAGACCTGTTTCTGGGGGTCATAGATGCCGGAATAAAGCTCATGGGTTGAAAGATCAATCTTTTCACGCTCTAATGCCCAGGTTGAACCTGTGAAATCCGGTGAAATTGAGCTGCCATTCTTTATAAAAGGCTCCTTAGAAGTGAAATATGACAGGAACTCTCCGTTTTTTGTCACCACCAGGACGTACTGCTGCTTGTTGAAAATACCATCGAATAAGCCCATAATAATAATCTCCTTTAATTATAGAATTAATCTTTTCACTGTGTATTGTTTTTCTGTATGCTGCCGGTTTAAACTGGTCTTTAGCAGGATCTAACACTGCGGCTTAATGCCGATACATTACAGAAAGTAAAAACGAAAGTCAATACCGTGAGATAAAGAATTATTCCTCCGGTTCGTGGATCTCACCGACAATCGGAAGCGGATCAATGCCCTGTCTTGTGTAATAGTCGGAAAGCGCCGATCTTACAGCCTGTTCAGCAAGAACTGAGCAGTGTATCTTTACTGCCGGCAGACCGTCAAGAGCTTCAACAACTGCCTGATTTGTCAGCTTAAGAGCATCGTCAATGGACTTGCCTTTGATAAGCTCAGTTGCCATTGAAGAAGTTGCGATAGCTGCACCGCAGCCGAAGGTTTTGAACTTGGCATCTGTGATTATACCGTCGTCTATTTTGAGATACATCTTCATGATGTCTCCGCACTTTGCGTTTCCGATCTCGCCGACACCGTCTGCATCTTCGATCTCACCAACGTTTCTGGGGTTTGAAAAATGGTCAAGAACCTTTTCACTGTATAACATATTTTTTTCCTCCTGATATTTTTAATCAACAAGCTGATATTATTCGTATGCTTCGCCCTTCATCATGCGCTCCCATACAGGTGACATGGAACGAAGCCTTTCAACGATCGTCGGCATTACTTCAAGGATATAATCAACGTCCTCATCTGTAACATCGTCCTCGATCGAAAGTCTGAGAGAACCGTGGGCGATCTCATGCTTTAAACCAATTGAAAGCAGTACATGAGACGGGTCAAGTGAACCCGATGTGCAGGCTGAACCAGATGAACCGCAGATTCCATAGTTGTCCAGCATGAGAAGCAGTGATTCGCCTTCAAGACCTTCAAAGGAAATATTGAGATTTCCAGGCAGACGCTTTTCTCTGTCACCGTTGAGACGGGTGTAGGGGAGTTTCAGCAAGCCGTCAATAAGACGCTCTCTTTTGGGGAGGATCTTTGCGTTTCTCTCAGCAATACCGGTGCAGGCGATCTCCATTGCAACACCAAGTCCGACAATAGCAGGAACGTTTTCAGTACCGGCACGCTTGCCTCTTTCCTGACCGCCGCCGTGAATGAGGTTTGGCAGAACTATGCCTTTTCTTACATACAGTGCGCCTATACCCTTCTGGGCATGGATCTTGTGACCGGAAAGAGAAAGCATATCAATGCCCTGTTTGTGAACATCAATATCAATATGACCTACAGCCTGTACAGCGTCAGTGTGGAAGAGAACCTTCTTCTCCTTGCAGATAGCAGCGATCTCTTCAATAGGCTGGATAGTGCCGATCTCATTGTTGGCGTACATTATTGTAACAAGGGCAGTATCCTCACGGATAGCGTTTTTAACGTCCTCAGGATCAATAAGACCTTTGTCGCTTACCGGTATATAGGTCACTTCAAAACCCTGTTTTTCCAGATATTCACAGGTGTGAAGAACAGCATGATGCTCAAACACAGATGTGATGATATGTTTTTTGCCTTTTTTTGCAAGCCTTTCAGCGGTACACTTTATTGCCCAGTTGTCGGATTCTGAACCGCAGCTGGTGAAGAAAATCTCTTTCGGATCAGCACCAAGAGCTTTTGCGACTTTGGCTCTTGCTTCTTCAACATCTCTCTGTGCATCTCTGCCCAGTTTGTAGATGCTGGAAGCGTTGCCATAGGCTGTACGGAAATGAGGCAGCATTGCATTGAGTACCTCTTCAGACACAGCTGTTGTAGCAGCATTGTCCGCATAAATAAATCTTTTATCCATGACAGGAATCCTCTTTCTCTCCGCAGTTACGGAGTTGTAAATATAAAATATGAATATTCAGATGCAGACACTGAGCAGCTGACTTATTGTTAAAAAGCCGCTCAGCAACGTAATGCGGCAGACCGGAAAATCATAAGCTCCGGTGCGGTACATTCGCCTTAAAGCAATGATTACATTTCTGAATATTTATCACGCTGGGCAACAGCAAGTCTGTCACAGCGCTCGTTTTCAGGGTGACCGGCATGACCTTTTACCCACACAAATTCGACCTGATGCTTTTCCAGAAGGGGAAGAAGCTTTTCCCAGAGATCAACGTTCAATGCCGGTTTTTTGTCTGATTTTATCCAGCCTTTTTTCTTCCAGCCGTAAACCCAGCCTTTTGTTACGCTGTTGACAACGTATTGGCTGTCGGTGGTGAGAATTACCCTGCACGGTTCGGTAAGAGCCGAAAGACCGGCAATTACACCCATAAGCTCCATACGGTTATTGGTGGTAGCTTTTTCACCGCCTGAGAGTTCTTTTTCTATTTCTCCGTATCTCAGAACGACACCATAGCCGCCGGGGCCGGGGTTTCCGCTGCAGGCACCGTCGGAGAAGATCTGGACTGTTTTGATAATATCAACTCCCTGATAAATTTATACATTAAATATTATACATCAAAAACTCTGACAATTGTCGATTTGTTAACTATCATAAACAATATAAATGTTAGCAGGCACTAATTAGAAAGAGTAATGATATTGGTATTTATGGAGCAGCTTTAACCTTAACTGCCGTTCGTGAAAAGGTAAGCTGAACCAAAATCGAATTGCGATGCAAGCTGCACGGTAAAGTACCGCAGAAGTAGTTGTGCTGTATGGTTTATTTCAAGTTGAAAGCTTGTGGGGTGAATAGTTGGTGCAGGGTTTGCAGGGTTATACCTATTGTACATGAAAAAAATGAAACTTTACTATACTAAAGTATATAAAAATAATAGAGTATATGACAAACCCTGCAAACCCTTCACCACCCTGCACCGAAAGAATCATTATGAATAGTTAATTGTCGATTTTAAGCCATTATGAAGGGTATAAAGGGTTACACCTATTGTACATGAATAAAATTGATACTTTACTATAATAAATTGTATAAAAAATAATAGAGTATATAGAAAACTATTCATACCCTTCATATTATGCACCGAAGAGGGAGTTTTCAATAAGCAAGAATTTGTACACGGTAAAAGCATTTGTGAGAGCAAATTTTTGAAGGAAACCATAATTGCCGTCCATGAAAAAGCGACTTTAATCTTCACTGCCGTTCGTGAAAAGGTAAGCTGAACCAAAATCGAATTACGATGCAAGTTGCACCAAAAAGTACCGGAGCATAATCTGTGCTGTATGCGATCGTATGTTACAA
>ODAI011775021.1_pt1 | contig 15700 bp, 15 predicted proteins | sample 1539321 | NCBI WGS metagenome assembly ODAI01 (sample SAMN02144231, study PRJEB22623) | gut metagenome | biome: sheep rumen | host: Ovis aries | place: New Zealand
AAAAAGATGTAAATTAGAATTAAATAAATTAGAGATATCACAATAATATTTAGTACTTCTTCTTGAAGAACATACACTTTGCCAAATGTAACCACAATCATGATTACCTAAAAGAAGATGTACATTATTTGGATGTTCTTCTTTAAACTTAATAATTTCCTCAAGAGCAACTATTCCATCTTCTGGAAATATTCCTTCATAAGCATAAGGATCAATATAATCGCCTAAGAAAACTATTTCTTCATTTTCTCTATCTTTTATGGCTTCTTTCCAAAATTGTCTGCCATGTACATCAGGTATAATTATCATAATGCTTCTTGTTTTATAATTTCTTCAACTGACTTTGGTCTTTCTTCAAAAAACTTAACAGTAGATTTTCCACAATAATCTATTTGAATACCATTATCTGAAATGATGATATTTAAAATTGATAATGATGATATGTTAATAACTTCTTTCTGTAATTTATTTATAACATTTTTAATTAAAACATTTATATCTTTAGCAATAATGAATGTATTAATTTCTGGTAAATAAAGTAAACTAAGTTCATCATTATTTTCATTAAAGTAATCATATTGCTTATGGAATAATTCTTTTGTAAAAGCCCAACCAGTAAATATCATTACTTTTAAATTAAGTCTTTCCATTTCAGAAAAAACATAATCATTAAACTCCTCTGTTGTTCTTTTTTCAAAATCATCCATTTCAAAAACACCAGCAATATCTTTACCTATTTGATTTTGAATAGATACACATATATTTGTTGCTAAATCACGTTTGTTAAGCATTTCTTCAATAAGCATAATCGTCACTACATATATTATATATAAAAATAGAAAATCTTTAGAATTATTTTTAAATATATCTTTCAATATGCTATAATAAAAGATTAAGGAGAGATTTAATTTATCTCTCCTTTTTCTATTTTTTCTAACAACTTATTTATTAATTCCCAAGAATAATCTTCAACCTTTCCATAATCAAATTCACCATCTTGATTTTTAAATCTATCATCTTCATCAATTTCGGGATGTTCAGTTCTCATATAATTTCGAACTCTCATACCAAGTCTTCCTTCAATCATCGCATTCCAAACAGAAAATAATTTATCATTATCTTTTGCTTCTATTAAAAATGAAATCCATTCAGAATAATTTTCCGGATTATTCTTATCCTCAATATGGAAATAATCATTCATCCATATTAAATATTGTTCTTCCGATATATTCATATTACTTATTAACTGCTTGTATTTCAGCTGGTGAATTAATAATTAAATCACAGTTATTCTTAAAATCTTCAAGTGTATAACAGTTACAATAACTCATACCACTTTTAAGATAATCCATCATATTCTCAAGCCATTGCTTTAATGTATACTTTACATCAACAAAAGTTGCAATACCTTCACTTGTCTTAAGCATATCTGGAGTTAATTCTTTAGGTTCTTCAAGAGCTCTTGCAATTGCAATCTGAGCTTCCTTAGTAGACATACCAACTAATCTCTTCTTCAAACTCTTTGTAGAACGAATAAAATCTCTCTTTTCTTCTTCAGTATTTCCATTCCAAATATTAATGTTCTTCCTGTCATAGTTAGTATAATAAACTACCTTACCAGATTCGTAATCATATACTGCTGGATATTGAGCATTATCTCTTGATTCAATTATCATATCTGCAGATGATTCAAGTAAACTTCCAAGTACAGAACCAATCATTACATAATCAGCACCAAGAGCAAGTGCTACATTAATATCCTTATAATTTTTAATACCACCGTCCGCAACAATATTAGGAATACATCTAACATTTACAAAATCAGTTCCAGGCTCATAATATGCTTTAGTATCTTCCATCTCAGTTTTAATCTTCTTACACTCTTCAATAAGAGTAGCAATAGGATAATGTACACCTACATTAGAAGTTGTAATGCAGTTAGCACCTGAGCCAATTGCAAGACGAACATAATCTACTTTTGTATTCTCACAAATCCAACGATATGTTTCTGGATTTGCAACATTACCAACCATAATGATTATTTCATATCCACAATTCTTTGCAATTAATTTTGCCTCCCAAGTAGCTTTATATAAAGAATGCATATGTCCATTTGCCATATCAATACATACTCTATAAACAGCTTTAGGAGTTATATTAACTGTATTGTCTTCTGGAAGAATACAAAATATTTTCTCAAATTCAGATAATGAAAATGCTACCCATTTACTCTGATAAAGAAAATTAATTCTATCACTATATTTAACGGTTCTTGGAATAATTACATTGATTTTATTTTCTTCATAGATTTTATAATTATGTTCATTAACAACAGTCATCATAGGTGCAGTAAAAATAGGGAGATTTCCATCAGAATAGAAAATATTGCACTCCTTTCGATGATCAATATCACTGATGACTGCAGGAACAATAGTTAAATCTTTATATGCTAAACCCTGCTTGTCTAAAATCATATTATATGTTACATATTTATATTTTAAATATAGAAATACAACTAGTAAAGATTTAAGAAAAAATAAGATTGATTTTTTAGCTATTTTAAAGCAGTTAAAATCAATCTTATAATAAATTATATATCTTTTATATTAAATGTATGTAGAGGAAAGATCTTCCATCACCATGAGGAATATTATTTACACTTTTAAATATATGTTATAACATTTCTGTTTTCATCATCATTTTCAATAAATTGGAAATCCAAATTTGAATATTTGAATTCAATTCTGAATGTCTGACTCTGAGCAACTGGTTGAGTGAAATCTAAATCTAACATATCTATTCCATTTATAATAGGTTTGATAATTTCAATTCTAGAATAAATGTTTCCAGCATTATCTAATATATCAATAAATAAGTTAGGAATCATCTGTTCATATTTAGTATCTCTCTGATATAAATAAAAGAAGTTTTCAAATAACATAAAGTAATTACAGAAACCTAATGTATGACGAAATTCAACATTAAGTGTCTTATCAATCAAATTAATAGGATTAACTTCTGAACGATAGTTTACTGGAGATGTTGTATGTAAAAATCTATTTTGAGATATTCTATTTTCATTTGTTGTAAATGTACCTCTACCAGTTTGTAATTGTTCAATGGTAGCTTCATTAAATCCAAGTACTTGAATTCTTTGAACAGTTTCATTTATAAAATCAATAGGTGAATAAATATAGCTATGTTTATCCTGTAATATTTTTGCATACTTCTCAGTTACCTCAGGAACTAAAAATTCCTTAGGGAACAATAATCTATAATTATCTTGTCTTCCTCTTAGTGCAAACATATTATAATACAGTGCATTTAATTATTTTCAAATTCTTAACATAAATCTTTTCAGATGTATGTTCATCTATTTTTTTAAATATAAAATCTTCAGACAATATATTTTTTATATCATCTTCAAATAATGGTTTAGAATTTATCTTTACACCATTGTTATATAAATTATAAGCTTTCATTATTCTTTAATTTTTTCATAACCTGCAGTTAAATCTTCACCATTTCCAATATTTCCAACTTTAACATTAATAGGATTAGACATTAACTTAGTTAACTTATCAATATTAGCTTGAAGTTTTCTTTGTCTTTCATTTTCAATACGTTCTGCAGTATTTATTGTCTTCTTAGCATCATCTATCTTTTCAGTAAGCTTATCAAGAACATTTACTAAATCTCCGTCAATTAAATTAATAAGTTCGTTGAATCCACCCATCTTTTCAGCTAAATTAGCCATAGAATTCATTAAATCATTAAGTTTAGCAACCTTACCAACATTTACTTTATCAACAGCTTGTACGAATCTATCTAATGATTCAGTTTCTCTTTCAAAATTATTTAAATATTTAACATTAATATTACCAGCTGCATCAATACCATCTCTAATTGATTTAATATTAGCATTGATTGAAGTAAATGTATCAAGTTGTATAACTCCACTATTTACATGAGCACTAATTCTAATTAATGCAATCAATATATCATTAAATGATTTAATGTTATTTAATGCTTTTTCTAAGTTCTTGTTATTAATATGACTTAATATTGTAACTGAACTTATTGATGAATATAAAGATTCTTTATTTTGTTTATCAAATAATTTAACAAGTTTATCATTATTTAATTTTTCATTAGAAATAGTTACTTCAGGAATACTATTGATTAAATTTACTAAATCAATATAAAGACTAACATTAGTATTTATATCATTTAATGCTCTAATCATCTTATCCTGAGAAGTCATATTAAATATTCTCTTAAATATATTATCACTTCCATCTGTACTAATATTATCAAGTATACTATAAATTCCTGTAATGATTGTATTTACTTTATCAGTAACACTTACATTATCTTTATAGAAATTAGTGTATATATTATGAACATCATTAAATAATGGAGATACATCTTTAATTATTGTATTAAGAATATTCTTATATGATCCAATAAATTTATCTACATTATAAAGTATTCCAATTGCAGCTTCAATATTAGAATAATCATAATTAGTAAATGGATTAATCATTCCATTTATCATACTAAATATATTTTCAAATTTAGTAATAATTTCTTCTTTGTCATTAATTTTTACTTTATCTGAAGAAATCTTTAACAATATATCAGCTGTTGTACTAATAATTTCATTTACTGGATTCATCAATTCAAATATCTTACGAAGTCTGCTTATACTATAATTCTTTTTAACAGATTCATATGCATTTACAATTGATGACATTGCAGTAGAAATAACAAGACCAATATTTTTACCAACAAGTATAAATTGATTACTTGTTAATTCAATATATCCAGTAGGTTTACCATCAGCATCATATCCAGATGGGAATTTTAATTCAGCCATCTTTACAATACCTGTTGCAAGATTAGAAATAAGTTCACCAACAGGACTTACTGCTTTCATCATATCTTCAACCTTTCCAGGTTTTAATTTATTATCTGTCATAACATTTGTTATAGCAGTAATAGTTGTTGTTATAATCTTACCAATATTTTCTCTAACCTTATCAAAATGTTCATCTCCAAGTGTTACCCAACCAGTAGGTTTACCATCATTATCATAACCAGTAGGGAATTTTAAATCAGACATTCCTTGAATTCCTGTAGCTAAACTTGACATCATACTACCAAGCTTAATAGCACCATTTAATACTTGTATAAATGGAGATTGTTCATTTGAATATCTAAATCCAAGTAATCCAAATTTAATATTTGTAGCTTCTTGGAAATATTTAGCATATTCTCCTGAAGCTAATTCAATAATTGGAGCTGCAGTAGCTGTTATGATATCATATATGTTATTCTTAGCTAAATCAATATCATTTTGATTTAAGTTTCTAAATTTAATAGGCTTTCCTTCTGAATCCCAATCATAAGGAATTCTCATTGTTGCAAATGAACTAATTCCTGCAGCAATGTTTGATATTAATTGTCCTAATTTAGATGAAGCATTTAATACTTTAGAGAAATTACTCTTACCGAAAAGCCAATCTCCTTGAATTGCTTTCATATAATCAGCTGCACTAAATCTTGTACCGTCTGATAACGTAATTTCACCCTTACCTGAAGCAATTCTTGCAATAGCTCCGCCAACAGTAAGAATAATTGTACTTATATTATTTGCTGCATTAGTAAAATCAGTATCATTCATTAAATGATAATGTCTTGCTGTTCCATCAGCATTCCATTCATCAGCAATCATTAATGTTGCATATTCTGAAACACCTCTTGCTATTGATGCAATTACTTTACCTAACTTAGCAGAGAATCCTAAAGTTTTCTTTAATGTTCTCTTATCAATTTTATCTAAAGTTTCAGATGCTTGAAGAATACCTGTTGCTAATGTAGTTATCAATATGTTTATATTATTTGCAGCTTTTGTAAAATCGCTTGAATCTAATTGTTTATAACTTATAGGTCTTCCATTTTCATTCCAATTTGTTGCAACTTTTAAATTAGCAAGATTAGCAACTGTAATAGCCATAAGAGCAATACCAGGTGTAAGCATTAAAGTTATAGCAGTTAAGAATGGAAGTTTAAACATTAATGAGAATATTGTTCCAAACTTAATTGAATTTACACCATCAATAAATGCATTGAATAAAGTACCAATGATTTCAGGATTCTTTACTTTTTCTGCAAGTAATGCAGTTTCAGCAATTAATTTAATTGAATATGCTAATGAAATAATAATAAGTGATACACCAGCTAATACTGCAATAGCAATACCCATGATAGGTAATGTTGCTGTAGCTAATGATCCAATCAATATCATTAATGCACCAATTCCAACAACAACTAATCCCATAATAGCAAGCATTGCAACTGTTTTCAAATCTGCACCAGAATTTTTAACAACTGCCATTGCAACACCAGCTAATAGTAATACACCTGCAACTGATAACATCAATATAGATGCTTTAGCAATCTTTTGTGGAGTTAATGCTTTATTCATCTTATTAACAATCAAAATAACTCCAAAAATAAATGCATCAATTAATGCAGCTCCTAATAAAGCATCCCAACCATACTTATTGACAATGTATGCACCTATACCAACAGATATAGCAGCACCTATTATAAATACGGTTAATTCTTTAACTGCATTTACAGCTCTCTTTGAAATTTTTTCCCATGCTTTAAGAGGAACCCATAGACCAAGAATAAAGGCCATCAATATTCCTCCAAATCCTAAAGCAGGACCCCAAAGTCTTTCACTACTTACAAAGTATGCGCCTACAAGTAATAAGAATGTACATACGCCAATAAATGCAGTAATTTGTACTAAATTAGTAATTGCTTCCTTCTTAATTAATGTAAATAACAAAATAGGAAGTAATGTTGTAATGATGAATGCACCTAATATTCCACCGAATGCTAATGCATTTGTAACAAATTTCTTATTTGATGCTAAAGCTGCACCAATCAACATTATGATTGTTGTTGCAGTAATATACCAAGTAATTTGTTTAATTGTTTTTGCTATATGTTCTTTAAATAAAGCAAATATTAATGTAGGAGCAAGTATTAAAGTAATAAATACACCTAATGTAAATCCGAAATGTAAAGCATTATTAAGTAGTTGAGTATTACCACCAATAAATGATCCTAATACCATAATAATAGAAGCGGTAATAATAAGCTTAGTAATAGAATCTGCTATATCTATCGTTCTCTTTGCAATTCTGCTGTATAGGACAAATGGAGCTATAACAATAGCTATAAAAGCACTTAATGTAAGTCCAAATAATAATGCATGTCCAATATTTATTGAATCAATTACAGCAGCCCCAATAATAAGCATAAAGCTAGATAACAAGATTAATGAATTTACTTTTGATAAACTATCAAATAATCTATTATCTTTAGCAATACGAACTACTAATGCAAGAGGTACCAATAATAATGTTAAGAATGCTGTAAGAGCAACACCAAATAATAAAGCTTCTTTAAATATATCTGATGACTTCATTATAAGTGCTCCTATTACCATTATAAGACTTAATACAGATACAACACTAATTACTTTTGTAATGTTCTTATCTATTTCTTTCTTATTAGCAATATTAGTAATTAATGCAATAGGAACCATTAATTCTAATAAGAATAATGAAATGGTTGCTCCAAATAATAAAGAACCTCTAATGTATTCAGGATGCTTAACAAATATAGCACCACCTATGATCATCATTACAGATAACATAGTAACAGAATCTATAATATCTGCAATGTTTGCATTTGTCTTTTCAAGTAATTTTGAATCTAATTTAGATGCTGATGTAACAGCGTTTATTGTATCATCAGCTGTATCTTCAATTATATCTAAATCTTTTTTATGATTAATCATTGATGCTGATAAATCAGCAACATCAGTATCATAAAACTTTCTTAAAGAATCAAGATGAACTCGTACATTTTCAACTTTTTGAGAAATATTTAAAGAATCAATATCATCAAGATATTTTCCTAAAGTCTTTAAGTCAGTATTTAACTTAGTTAATGAAACAACATATGTATCAGTATCAACATTTTGAATTGCTGTTGCATCTAATTCTAATGATGTTAATTTATTTAATATTTCCTGTAATCCATCTATCTTTTCTCCTGTATTAATTACATTCAATATTGCTTCATTAATAACACCATCAGTTTTTGTTAATTCATTAAGTTTAAGAAAGAAATTATTTAATTGCTCAATACTTTCAATATTCTTAACTGAAACTTCATCAGCACTGAGCTCTTTTAATGATTTTAAAATAGACTCAAAATTCTGAGCGTTAAGTGTATCCATTGAAAATACCATCTTAATCTTTTCAGGTATAGGATTACTACCTAACATTATAGTAATTAAATCTTTTATTTCATCAGCTATAGTTGATATAGAAGTAGAAATAGTAGAATTATTTATAATGTTATTGTTAATTGATTTTAAACAATCTAATAAATTCTTACTAAACTTAGCTGATAAAACAGATTCATTTAATGTTTTAACTGATTTTAATTCTTCTAATTTCTTTTTGCCTGGGACACCAATAACTGAACCAAGTATATTTGAAATACCTGATTCCTTTTCTTCTAATTTACATTGATTAATAAAGAATTCGTTTAAACCGCCAGCTATTGTTTGCTCACTTGTTTTAGATGGAGTGAGAATAGTACGATTTTGTCCAAACTGTTTTTTAGAAGCCATTAAAATCAAACCTTATATTATATATAAAAATAAAAGACGGAATGAAATCCGTCTTTACTCATATAAATAATATTATGGTTTAATGTTTTTCGTTTGAAGAGCCGAATCCTTTATCACCTCTTTCAGAATTACTCATAAGAGCCATATAAGTTTCTCTATCAATATCTTCAACATCTCCATTTTCAATCTTGACAATTACCATCTGAGTAATCTTATCACCAACATAAATAACGCCATCTTCAAGATTATTCTTAGTGTAAGCAAGTGAAAGATGAACAAGCCCTGAATAATCTTCATCAACAACCTGAGCTCTTACATCCCAACCTTTAATACCACGACCTGACTTATTGAAGAAAATACCAGCAGTACCAGGATTTAATGCAACATGAATGCCAGAATTGAAAAATACATGGTCAGGAATACAAGGCTTAATACCAGGTTTACCATCTTTATCAAAAATAAGGCAATCATCAACGAATGTTTCTACTGCATTTTCAGATTCCTTTACATAATCTGAATCAAGTGCAAGGAATAAGAAAAGAATATTCATTTCCTGTCCTTCCCATTTATCAGCACCATAAACTGAAGATACCTGAAGTTCAAGATATGCAAGACAATCATTAATTTGTTCTAAAGAAAGATTATATGACTTTGAGAATGCTTCCAAAATAAATCCACATTCCTCAACAGGCTTTTGAATATTAGGAATATAAAAATCATATCCTGCAGCCTTACAGTTTGTTGTAGGTTTTATACCAAACTCATTAAAAATTTTCATCCGTAATTTTACGTATTTTTATATATTAATATAGTAATTCCGTACGATATTTCAATACTAAAAATTATTTTTATTTAATTAATTATGTATGATATAATATAGTAATATGCCTGCAAAATTATTTAATGTATATACTGGAGATGGTAGTTATTCTACATCTAGAGCAAAAATAACTGATATTCAGACATCAAATCCTGATGCATGGAATTCTATAATATTTGATAAAAAGAGACATTCTATCTGGGCACAAGGAGATGAATATGGAGGTGGTAATTTAGGAGCTGGTAATTTTTCTTTTACTTATGCAGCTGGTAATCCATACACAGGTAATGGGGCAAATATTAGTAACGAAGGTGCTGGTGTAGCTAGACAATTTGTTACTAAAGTTTCATATGTATTAACAAATGATACATTTAATATTTCTTATGAATATGCATATGAATCATCATTAAGTATATCTCATAGTACTGATAGTTCTGCACATTCAGGTACAGATACAGGAGATTTTGTTAGAGGTATTAATGTAAATGGACATACTGTAAGTTATACAGTAAATTCATTTACTACTTCTCCACATCCAAAAAATGGTAATTATGTATTAACATATGCATATATTAATTCAGCAGGTCAACTTAATTATGATTATAGAAATTTAGAAGGTACTGCGCAAAGTGATTTCATTTATGGATTTTCTCAAACTGCAGATGGTAAAGTATCAGTGCAAACTCGTGAATTTACTAATGCAGAACATGCTAAAACTTCAGCACAAGATCATGTAATTACATATACTTATATTGATAACAACGGTAAATTACATGCTGATACAAGAGATTTAACTGGAGAAGCAAGTAATGATTTTATTTATGGATTCTCTCAAACTGCAGATGGTAAAGTAACTGTAAGTACAAGAGAATTTACAAATGCAGAACATCAGAAAACTACAACGCAAGATCATGTAATTACATATACTTATATTGATAACAACGGTAAGATACATGCAGATTATAGAGATTTAAGTGGTAATGGTAGTGGAGATTTCATATATGGATATGATCAAAAATCAGATGGTAAAGTTACTGTAAGTACTCGTTCATTTACAAATGCAGAACATAATAAGACTACAGCGCAATCTCACATAATAACATATACATATATTGATAACAATGGTAAATTACATGCTGATACAAGAGATTTAAGCGGAAGTGGAAGTGGTAATTTCTTAACTGGATTTAGTCAAACAACAGACGGTAAAGTATCAGTAAATACTGGAACTTTCCAAACAATACCACATGAGCAAGCCCCTGGAGATTATGTAATTACATATGCATATATTAATTCTGCTGGTAAATTACATTATAATTATAGAGATTTAGCTGGTACAAATGAAGGTAATTTCTTAACAGGTTTTTCACAATCATCTGATGGTAAAGTTCAAGTAGATTTAGGAACATTTGGCGCTAATACAGGTAGTAAAACTACTGATGAAGCAAATGGTGTTATGATTGGTGCTACAATTACTGCTTCTGGAAAATTATCATATGCATATAGAGATATAAGTGGTTTTGGTTCTGGTGATTTCTTAACAGGTTTTTCTCAAGATAAAAGTGGTAAAGTAAGTGTAACAGGAGGAGTATTTGGTAATGATATAATATCTAATGCAGCATCTGGTAATGGCTGGTTAAAATATGCTGATCTTAGTTCTTCAGGTATATTAACAATTTCAACAGAGTCTTTAAGTATTACAAAGAGTGGCACTGCAACTTCAGGAACAAGATTTATTACTGGTTTTACTATTGATTCTGACGGTAGAGGATTTACATATACTCATGGAGCTGAAACACAATTATCAGGAGGTGGAACAGCTGATACAGGTAAATATATATCAAGTATTTCTGTAAGTAATCATGCAATATCAATTGGAACAACTTCATTACCTACTTTAAGTATAAATGATAATACTGCAACATCAGGTAAGTATATTTCAAAAATAGAAGTAAGTGGACATGCTATTACAGTTACAAAGGCAAGTTTACCTTCAATTCCTGATTTAAGTATAAATGATAATACTGCTACATCAGGACAATATATTTCAAGAATACAAGTAAGCGGACATAGTATTACTGTAACAAAAGCTAGTTTGCCTACTATTCCAACATTAAGTATTACTGGAGGCGCAGCTGAAACTAATAAATATGTTTCTGCAATTTCAGTTGATGGACATAGTATTACAGTTACAAAAGCTAGTTTGCCTACTATTCCAACATTAAGTATTACTGGAGGTACAGCTGAAACTAATAAATATGTTTCTGCAATTTCAGTTGATGGACATAGTATTACAGTTACAAAGGCAACATTACCTACATTTACAGAAACAACAATTTCATCAGTAACAAATGAAAATAAAGGTATTAAAGTTACATTATCAAATGGAAGTGCTTCAGTTTCAAATATTAATGTAGATAAGGTTGATGGTTATCATATTGTGGTAGGTTCTGCTGGAAGTGCTTCAGATACAATATATATTGTTACATAAAAAAAGGATTGCAATTTAGCAATCCTTTTTTATTAATAATTCATAAAATGTTTCTATGTAAGAATCATTTTCTAATGTTAAGTCCGTTATTTCAATATGTACTGAATTGAACATATTATCAGGAACTAATGAATTAAATTCTTCAAAAGTAAATAAATCAATATCTAATTCAACATTTTCATTTAATTTCTCTTGAAGTAGTGTTTGATAGATTTCTGTTAATTCAGCTTGTAATTCATTAAATCTAGTTTCTTCCTCTTCAGTTCTATCTTCTTTCTCAACTAATTCATTATATTCATCTGTTTTAATTGTTCCAGCAATATCTAATTTATAGTTATTGAATTCATCAACATACTTTTTAAATTTTACTTTATCAATAATTCTTTTGATTCTAATATTCTTAAAAGATATGTCTTTATCATTAATTGATAATGAATTCAATATTTCATAACAGATTATACAAGAATAGTATGAAAATGTCATAACTTACTCTTCAGATTTATTTTCTTCAGTTTCAGCTTTTTGTTTTTCTGCAACTTCTTTCTCTTGTTCCAAATCAATATTGTAAGTCATTGACTTATATGAATCAGGATAAAGATATGAAAGCATAAATGTATTAAGCCTACTCATTTCATTGAACCCAGCGTCCTTAGAAGAATGATTATGAAGTAATGCCTCAAGATCAACCATTGCACGACCGTACATAGCTTTAAGAACATTATAGTCATCCTTGAATCTTGGAAATAATTCTGCAATTGCGGTAATAGTTCCAAGTCTTGTTTGAACCATATCAGTTCTAATGATACTTCCTGATGCAGCTCTGTAATTGATTTCTGTTGTAGGCATAATAACAATCTTGTGAGCATTAGAAATCCAAACAGGAATTGTTCTTACATCCTCATATGTTCTTACAGTTGAATAAGGATAGCTTTCAACAACCCATCTCTTATAAATCTTACTCCAAACATTGAACTTAATCAAATTATCTTTGAAAAGTGCAATCTCTGCAAGTGAAGGATTGTTTTCAATAACATATTTCTGCGAAGAAGTATTATTTATTTGCTGTCCATTAGGCTGATTGAACATAACCCCATATTCAACAACATCAGCATTTTCCTTAGTAATTGTAGTATATGCATTTAACATAAAGTTTGTATGCATATAATAATCATCAGCATCAAGGAACATAAAGTAATCACCAATAGCATGATCAATACCAAATTTTCTTGCACCACCACAACCTAAGTTCTCTTCGGGTTCATAAATCTTCCATTTTGATTTCTTATCATCAGGAACATTCTTTTCAATAAAAGCTTCAACAATCTTTCTTGAATTATCAGGGCTCTTATCATCAACAATTACATATTCAAAATCAAAACCTTCAATAATCTGTTGGTTAACAGAATTAAGAGTATTGAATATGAACTTCTCAGCATTATAGAATGTAGTAATGACTGAGATAATATCTAACTTCTTTTCAGTTGTTTCTTCTTTCTTTTTTGCCATAACTTTATTCTATAATTTATTTGAAAAGAATCAAAACTGTTTTTTCTGATAATCTGTCAATAACATAATACTTATTTACAGACTTATCATCAGCAGGAACAGCCATTCCATAATTAGCCTTAAGCTTACCAGTATATGGTGTACACCATTCTCCTGGCTTACATTTACCATCATCAAATACAATACACTTACCAATAAGGTTTACACGAACCCATTCAGCACGTTGTGTACGCTTTACATACTTGGCTTCTTTATTATAATACTTATTATCAATGGTAACGAAATGCTCCCAAGGACGAGTACGAATATAATTAATCTCATTAAGTTGATCATAAACTTTTTCGCCTACTGCTAACTTTTCTTTTCTAAGATACAAATCTCCATACTCATTACAAAGATTCTTATACTTCCATTCATCAGGATTGTCTGACTCTGAAACGGCATTAACTGTTGTTACGCCGATTACATATTGATCTTTTTTATTAACTGGAGATATTTTAGTTGAATCGTCTTTTGAAAATGTTACGAATCTACCTAACTTTTGATCATTAGCGGGAACCTCAGCCCACTCATACATTTCAGCATATCCAAATTTTTGAATTAAATCATCTCCCATTACTCTTCTTCAGATGTTTTTATATCATCCTCAGAATAAGGGTCGTCTTCAAATTCAATTTCTCCAACTGCCTTAATGAAGTCGTCTTCATCAATCTCCTGTACAGTCTTGACAAACTGTAACTTTAAAGTATCAACATAATTCTTAGCAAACTCTCTAAAATTATATTGAGTAAATTCTTCTCCTACCTCAATTATCATCTGAGGATCAAATAGTGCATTAAGATGAGCAGTTTCGTAGGCTAACTCCTTATCTATTTTAATGTCACGTGGATGCTGTCTTGACACACCAACAAAAAGCATCGTCTTTGAACGTTTAACATCGGCATCGTAAACTTCGCACAAGTCTCCAACTAACGTGACAGCTTGGAATATGCCAAACTTGACGTAGTCACGGCCATTCATCTTAACAAGCATAGAACCTTCTCTATTACCATTGGCTGTAGTATAAGAATAGGTCTTAAGAGTTTCTTTTGTTAAAATATTCATACGTTGAAATTTATTTTAGAATTTGTTATACTGTATAAAGAAATACAGATTCTATATATATTTAATATAGAATCTGCATTAAAAAATTTTATTTATAAACTAATTAAACGAGTTTCTTTAATGTTTTGAACGCTTTCTGAAGTTCTTCTGTATGTTTCTCAACATATTTATTGAATGCTTCCATTGAAACATACCACTTATTAATCTTATCGGTTAATGTTTCATCAGTACCGATAGAGAACAAATTGTACTTTTCTCGTACATCATCAGGAGAATAAATCATACAGAGCTTTGCATTACTCTGAAGATAAATACAAATGGCAGCAATGCCAACAAGTACTTCGTCAACCTCAATTGACCATTTACTTGACATTATTCCAAATTCAATAATCATATCTTATTCTTTAATTAAATATTAATAATCTTTAAGTTTGTAAATCTCTTCAAATTCTTCTTTAGTAGGATGAGTACCAGTTTCCTTACATTTTTCAATAAGTTTTCTTGAAGCTACTACATAAGGATGTAATTCAAATGGAACATCAAGTATAACATCTGGATAAAGAAAACAAAAAGAATCTTTACCACTATAATGCGCAGCATTTTCAAGAAAGTACCCTTGTTCTTCTCGAAGATATCCACGACAAGCCATTTCATTATATGTGTAAAGGATATCTTCTAAAGGTGTATCTTTTGTAATTTCCCAATACTTTTCTATAAAAACAGGTTTACGACCGTCTCTCGTATAAAATTCAATAAGTTTAATCTGATACTGCGTCATAATTAAATTTTTTACAAAGTTCTCTTAAAATAGATTTTCCAGTTTCAGTAAATTTATTTACATAATCAGGACTATAGAAATAAAAAACATTAGGACAATAAACAGGCCAAACAGAATTGTTATGAATCTTTTCAGCTAATTTTTTTAAATCAAAATACTTTTTATCTTCTTTATTCATAATTCTTTTAATAGTAACAATATAATGTATTGAATGGCTTATTTATATTTTAAAGATAACCTCTTTCTCTATCAAATTCATAAGAAGCAGTATTCAAT
>ODAI010240298.1_pt1 | contig 15696 bp, 11 predicted proteins | sample 1539321 | NCBI WGS metagenome assembly ODAI01 (sample SAMN02144231, study PRJEB22623) | gut metagenome | biome: sheep rumen | host: Ovis aries | place: New Zealand
CCATGGAAGAAGTCCTCGTCCCCGTCGCCACCCTCCGCCCCAAACCCTAAATACCCTCCTTACCTCCTTACTCCCAATAAACTCCTTACCTCCTTACTCCTTACCTCCTTACTCCTCAAAAAAAATGGACATCCAAATCAAAGGCGCCCGCGCCAACAACCTCAAGAACATCGACGTCAGCCTGCCGCAGGGCAAGCTGACGGTGGTCACCGGCCTCAGCGGCAGCGGCAAGTCCAGCCTCGTCTTCGACACCCTCTTCGCCGAGGGCCAGCGCCGCTACGTCGAGAGCCTCTCCAGTTACGCGCGCCAGTTCCTCGGCCGCATGGTGAAGCCCGACGTGGACTACATCCACGGCCTCGCCCCCGCCGTCGCCATCAGCCAACGTTCCGGCTCGGCCAACCCCCGCTCCACCGTCGGCACGCAGACCGAGATATATGAATACATGAAACTCCTCTTCGCCCGCATCGGACGTACCTATTCGCCCGTGAGCGGCGTGGAGGTCAAGCGCCACTCGGTGAGCGACGTTGTCGACCACATCCTCGCCCTGCCCGACGGCTCGCGCGTGATGATCCTCGCACCCCTCGAAGCCACCCCCCAGCGTCCCCTGCGCCAGCAGCTCGAGATGCTGCAGCAGGAAGGCTACCAGCGCGCCTGCATCAAAGGCACCGTCGTCCGCATCGAAGACTGGCTCCCCCCCCCCCCCCCCCACCCCCCAACCTCCGCCCCCCCACCCCCAACCCCCGCCCCCCCACCCCCGCCCCCCCACCCCCCCCCCCCCCCCTCCCCCCCCCCCCCCCCACCCTCCCCCCCCCCCCCCCCGCCCTCCGCCCTCCGCCCCAGACACCTGCCTCCTCGTCGACCGCATCGAGCTCCGCCACGACGACGACACCCAACCCGCCCGCCTCGGCGAGAGCATCCAGAGCGCCTTCTTCGAAGGTCGCGGCACCTGCATCGTCCAACCCGTCGACGGCCAGCCCGCCACCTTCTCCAACCGATTTGAAGCCGACGGCATCACCTTCGAGAAACCCAACCCCAACTTCTTCTCCTTCAACAACCCCTATGGCGCCTGCCCCACCTGCCAGGGCTACGGCAGCATCGTCGGCATCGACGAGCGCCTCGTCGTCCCCAACCCCGCCAAAAGCATCTACGACGACGCCGTCGTCTGCTGGAAAGGCGAGAAGATGCAGGACGCCAAGCGCGAGTTCATACGCCACGCCGCCGCCATCTCCTTCCCCATCCACACCCCCTATATGGACCTCACCGACGCCCAGCGCGACCTGCTCTGGCACGGCGACGGCACCTGGGAGGGCATCGACGGCTTCTTCCGCTGGGTTGAAAGCCAGGCCTACAAGATACAGTACCGCGTCATGCTCAGCCGCTACCGCGGCAAGACCATGTGTCCCGACTGCCGCGGACGGCGCCTGCGCAAGGACGCCGACTATGTCAAGGTGGCCGGACGCAGCATCAGCGAGCTCACCGAGACACCTGTCGAGGAACTCCTCCTGTGGTTCAACGACATCGACAGCCACCTCTCCCCTGCCGAACAGGCCGCCAGCACCCGCCTGCTGACCGAGATACGCAACCGCCTCGGCTACCTCGTCGACGTCGGCCTCGGCTACCTCACCCTCGGCCGCGAAAGCCGCACCCTCAGCGGCGGCGAAGGGCAGCGCATAGCCCTCTCCGCCTCGCTCGGCTCCTCGCTCGTGGGCTCGATGTATATCCTCGACGAGCCCTCCATTGGTCTCCACCCCCGCGACACCGACCGCCTCATCAGCGTCCTGCGCCGCCTGCGCGACCTGGGCAACACCGTGGTGGTCGTCGAGCACGACGAAGAGATTATCCGCTCGGCCGACTACCTGGTCGACATCGGCCCCGGGGCCGGCAGCCTCGGCGGCGAAGTGGTCTACTGCGGCATTCCCAATCCCCAAAAGAAACCCAAGGGCGAAAGCCTCACCCTCGACTACCTCAGCGGCCGCCGCTCCATCGGCATCCCCGAAGCACGCCGCCGCTGGCGCGACCGCATCAGCGTCAAAGGTGCCTACGCCAACAACCTCAAACGCATCGACGTGGACTTCCCGCTGGGCGTATTCACCGTGGTGACCGGCGTCAGCGGCTCGGGCAAGAGCTCGCTGGTCAAAGGGGTGCTCTACGACGCCCTGCGCCACCGCATGGACGGCGCCGCCGACTACGTGGGCCACTGCATGGCCCTCGAGGGCGACATGCGCATGATCTCCAGCGTCGAGATGGTCGACCAAAACCCCATCGGACGCTCCTCCCGCTCCAACCCCGCCACCTACATGAAGGTCTTCGACGAGGTGCGCGCCCTCTTCGCCAAGCAGCCGCTGGCCAAGAGCCGCGGCTACAAGAGCGGCTTCTTCTCCTTCAACGTCGAAGGCGGCCGCTGCGAGACATGCCAGGGCGAAGGCGAGGTGACGGTAAGCATGCAGTTCATGAGCGACGTGCACCTCGTCTGCGACGAGTGCCACGGCTCGCGCTACAAGGACGAAGCCCTCGAGGTGCAGTACAAGGGTGTGAATATCAGCCAGGTGCTCGACATGACGGTCGACGAGGCGGTAGCCTTCTTCGATGCCGACGAGACCCGCAGCATCCACAGCCGCCTCACCCCCCTGCAGGACGTGGGCCTGGGCTACCTGAAACTGGGCCAGTCGTCGAGCTCGCTCTCCGGCGGCGAGGCGCAGCGCATCAAGCTGTCCTCCTTCCTCGTCAAGTGCTAGGCCGAACACCCCGTGCTCTTCATCTTCGACGAGCCCTCCACCGGCCTCCACTTCCACGACATAGAGAAGCTGCTGGCAGCCTTCGACCGCCTCATCGAGCGCGGACACACCGTGCTGGTCATCGAACACCACCCCGACATCATACGCCGCGCCGACTGGGTTGTCGACCTCGGCCCCGAGGGCGGACGCGAAGGCGGCAACGTGGTCTTCGCCGGCACCCCTGAGCAGCTCGCCCATTGCAAAGAATCATACACCGCCAAATACATCAAGTTATGAAACAGTACATCAAAGAGATAGAACGCTGGTCGCGCCTAGGCCTATGGGGGTCGGTGGCGCTGGCTGTCATCACCAGTTTGTTTGTGTGGCTCGCACCGTGGCAGTTCGTGCAGAGTGCCGCCGTGGGCCGCTGGATGCTCATCAGCGGCTCGGTGCTGGCCGTGCTGGCCGTCAGCATGGCCCTGCTCACCATCCGCAAGCGCATCCCCCAGCTGCGCCAGGCCGAAGGGCTGGAGACCAAGCTGGCAGGCTATGCGCAGCACGTGCGCTCGCTCTATCTGTCGCTTGGCGCCGTGGTGCTGGCACTGTGCGTCATCACCGTGCTCAGCAACCAAAGCGTGCTGCTGATGCTCACCCTGGTGACCACCATGATGCTCTTCCCGGCCTACCCCAACATGTACAAGGTGAAGGTAGACCTCGGCCTTACGTCCGGGGAGATGCGCGAACTCTATGGCGAACGCTATATCGACAATGAGGCGCAATGACCCCATCGTGGCCGTGGCCACCCCGGCCGGGGTGGGCGGCGTGGCAATGGTGCGCCTGAGCGGCGAGGGGGCACTGGGAATTGCCCTGCAGTGCCTCTCGGTCAACCACTTGGAACCCCGACGCGCCACCCTGGTGCGCCTGCTGGACGAGGGTCGCCTGGTGGACGAGGGTGTGGCCACCCTCTACCCCGCCCCACACAGCTATACCGGCGACGAAACGGTGGAACTTTCGTGCCATGGGTCATCATATATACAAGAATCTGTAATCCAACTGCTCATATCCCACGGCGCACGCCTGGCCGAGCCGGGCGAGTTTACACGTCGCGCCTTCGCCAACGGCAAGATGAACCTCTCGCAGGCCGAGGCCGTGGCCGACCTCATCGACGCCGCCACACCGGCACAGCACCGCCTGGCCGTCAGCCAGTTGCGCGGCGGCTACGCACGGCAGCTGGCCGAATTGCGGGCGCGGCTGGTGGAGCTGACGGCACTGCTTGAGCTGGAGCTGGACTTCTCGCAGGAGGATGTGGAATTCGCCGACCGCAGCGAACTGGGCACCCTGGTGCACAGCCTACAGCAAACTGTCGGCAGCCTGACGGCCAGTTTCAAGACCGGCCAGGCACTGAAGCGCGGCATAGCGGTGGCCATCGTCGGGCGACCCAACGCCGGCAAGTCGTCGCTGCTCAACGCACTGCTGGCTGACGAACGCGCCATCGTGTCCGACATCCCCGGCACCACACGCGACACCATCGAGGAACTGCTCACCCTCGACGGCATCACCTTCCGCTTTATCGACACCGCCGGCCTGCGCGAAAGCACCGACCCCATCGAAGCCCTGGGCCTGGAGCGTTCCATCAAGGCCGCCCAGCAGGCACACATCATCCTCTTTGTACGCAACATTGCCGACCCGTTTGACAATCAAGCCACCGACGACATCGCCTCAATCACAGCACATTGCGACATGAGCGAGAAGCACCTGCTGGTAGTCCACAACAAGTGCGACCTGCCGCATCAGGGCACTCCGCAGGGGCTCATCGTCTCGGCCAAGGAGCACCTGGGCATCGAGGAGCTGAAGAAGACCCTGGCGCAGGTGGCAAAAGAATATGCCGGGCAGAACAGCGGCATACTGCTCGCCAACGCACGCCACTACGACGCCCTGCTGAGGGTGGCGGACTCGCTGCGGCACGTGGCCGAGGGTTTGGAGGGCGGCATGCCGACCGACCTGGTGGCCGTCGACCTGCGCGACGCCCTCTACAACCTCGGCACCATCACCGGCGAGGTGACCGGCGACGAAGTCCTCTCGACCATCTTCGGACGCTTCTGCATCGGAAAATAGGAAAACAGACACAACACACTCGAAGCCAGCCTGTTAGCAGGCTGGCTTTTTTTGTGCAAAAAAATGAAAAAAAGTGGAAAAAGAGGCCAAAATCGCCCGATTGCAACTGGCTGATAAATAGCACATTGTAGGCATCCTCTTCTTCTCCCCTTTTTACCCTCTTCTTACATGGTAGGGAGATGGGGGGAGATGGGGTGGAAAATGGGGGGTGGAATACAATAATTCGCGTGCGCTCGCGTTACTGTACATATCAGTTAAAAACCGACAACGATGAGACGACACATACTGCTGATGCTGGCGGCGCTGCTGCTGCCGCTGGCGGCGCTGGGGGCCAAGGAGGGGTACAAAATCACCTTCCAGGCCAACGGCAACCAGGACACGATGATGCTGCTCTGCTACTACCACGCCAACGCACGCTACATCACCGACACGGCCTACAACAACGGCAAGGGGCGCTACGTGTTCGAGGACAAGAAGAAGGTGCTCAAGCCGGGCCTGTACTACATCTCCAACAACCGCGGCAAGCAGCTGGACCTGGTGATCTACAACAACGAGACGCGCTTCACGCTGACGGTGGACAACCAGAATTGGGGTCGCACGGCCGAGGCCAAGGGTTCGAAGGAGAACGAGCTGTTCTACAGCTTCAACCACATGAGCGACGTCCTCTACCAAGAGATGGAGGAGGCGCAGGCGGAGCTGGACTCGGCGACCTTCTACGGCGAATACGTGCCGGCCAAGACCAGGCAGATCGACAGCATGCGGATGGCCTTCATCGGGCAGCACCCGAAGGCGATGATTTCGCGCATGATGCTGGCCACCAAGGATGTAGCAATCCCCACCCACCACGCCGACGGCACAAAGATGGATATGCGCGAGCGGCACGAGTGGCTGCTGTCGCACTATTTCGACAATGTGCCGCTCGACGACGACTTCATCATCCGCACGCCGGAGAGCGTGTTCTACAAGCGCGTGATGGAATATGTGGACGTGTACATGAACAAGATGCCGCCCTCGATGATATGCCCGCGGCTGGACACGCTGATCGACCGCGCCGAGCCGGCGCCGGAGGTCTTCCGCTGGCTGGTGCACACGATGACCGAGAAGTTCCTGCAGAGCAAAATCATGGTCTACGACGAGGTGTATGTGCATCTTGTGAAACGCTACTACGAGACGGGGAAGGCCTTCTGGATGTCGCCCTCGGGCATCGACAAGGAGGTGGAACGTGCCACGAAATGGGAGCGGCTGCTGGTGGGCAAAGTGTCGCCGGAGCTGATCCTCTTCGACCCCCTGCGCCGCGCCCACTCGCTGCACCACATGCCGGGGCAATACACGCTGCTGCTCTTCTGGAGCCCCACCTGCGGCCACTGCCGCGACATCATACCGGCGGTGTACAAGGTCTATGAACAATACGCCGACACGCTGCAGATGAGCGCTTTCAGCATCCTCAGCGAGCCCGACGAGCACACCACCGGCAAGTGGAAGAAATTCCTCACCGAGCACGGCATCGACCACCCGCGGTGGGTGAACCTGAGCGGCGGCGAGGCCAACGTGGACTGGCGCGAGGTGTACGACGTGCAGACCACGCCGCAGATCTACCTCATCGAGAACAAGGGCAACACCATCATCGCCAAGAAACTCGGCGCCGAGATACTGGAGATGATGTGCAAAGACCTGATGAGGAAACAAAAGTATTTAAACGCAGATGTATTTAAGCCGTAATATCATGAAAAAAACCGTATTCCTGGCAGCGGCCGCGATGATGCTGGCCACAGGCTGCAAAGACAAAAAACAGACCGACATGGACAACCCCTTTTTCTCGGCATGGGGAACGCCGTATGAAATTCCCGACTTTGGGCGCATCAAGACCGACCACTACCTGCCCGCCTTCGAGGAGGGCATGAAGCGGCAGAAGGCCGAAATCGACGCCATAGTGAACAACCCCGAGGCGCCGACCTTCGAGAACACCGTGCTGGCCTACGAATACAGCGGCCGGCTGCTGCAAGAGGTCAGCGCCGTGTTCTTCAACCTCTCCTCGAGCAACACCAGCGACGAGATGGACTTCGTCGAGGAGGTCGTCACCCCCCTGCTCTCGGCCCACGGCGACGACATAGCGCTGAACGCCAAGCTCTTCGAGCGCATCAAATCCGTCTACGACCAGCGCGAAAGCCTCGGCCTGAACGGCGAGCAGATGCGGCTGCTGGAGGAGCAGTACAAGGGCTTCGTGCGCAGCGGCGCCAACGTGCCGGCCGACAAGCAGGCCCGCTTCCGCGAGCTGAACGAGCAGATTGCCTCGCTCACCATGCGCTTTGCACAGAACGTGCTCAAGGCCACCAACGCCTACAGCAAGAAGCTGGCCGACGGCAGCGAGGTGACGCTGCAGATGCCGTCGTGGGAGCCCTTCATGCAGACCTGCCCCGACCGCAAGCTGCGCGAGGAGCTGTGGCGCGCCTACACGGACCGCTGCAAGGATGGCGAATACGACAACACCAAGATTATCGACACGCTGGTCAACCTGCGCCTCGAGCGTGCCAACATCCTGGGCTTCGAGACCCACGCCGACTACGTGCTGGACAACACGCTGGCCAAGACGCCGAACAACGTGTACAAGTGCCTGATGGACATCTGGATACCGGCCTTGAAGGTGGCCAAGCAGGAGCGCGACCAGTATCAGCGCATGCTGGAGAAGGACGAGCCGGGCGCCAAGCTGCAGCCGTGGGACTGGCGCTACTATGCCGAGAAGCTGCGCACCGAGAAATACTCGCTCGACGATGCCGTCGTGCGCCCCTACTTCGCCCTCGACAGCGTGCTGCAGGGTGCCTTCGGGGTGGCGGGCAAGCTCTATGGCCTCACCTTCGCCGAGCGCACCGACCTGCCGCTCTACGACCCGGAGGCCCGCAGCTTCGAGGTGAAGGACGGCGGGCAGACCATCGGCATCCTCTACATGGACTTCCACCCGCGCGCCTCGAAACGCAGCGGAGCCTGGATGACCGAGTTCCGCGGCCAGCAACGCAACCAGCAGGGTGAGAACGTGATTCCGATCATCTCGGTGGTGTGCAACTTCACCAAGCCCACGGCCGACAAGCCGTCGCTGCTGAACTTCGACGAGAGCGAGACGCTCTTCCACGAGTTCGGCCATGCGTTGCACGGCCTGCTGAGCAAGTGCACCTACCCCTCGCTGGCGGGCACCAATGTGCCGCGCGACTTTGTGGAGCTGCCGTCGCAGGTGATGGAGAACTGGTGCCGCCACCCGCAGGTGATGAAGCAATACGCCCACCACTACCAGACCGGCGAGGCCATCCCCGACGAGCTGATCAAGAAGATCGAGGCCGCCGCCACCTACGGACAGGGCTTCGCCACGACCGAGCTGCTGGCCGCCTCGCTGCTCGACATGGACTACTACACACTGAAGGAGAAGCGCACGATCGACCCGCTGCAGTTCGAGCAGCAGGTGATGGACCGCATCGGCCTGATACCCGAAATCATCAGCCGCTACCGCTCGCCCTACTTCCAGCACGTGTTCACCACGGGCTACGACGCGGGCTACTACAGCTACACCTGGACGGCCATCCTCGACGCCGACGCCTTCGAGGCCTTCGCCGAGAGCGGCGACCTGTTCAACCCCGAGCTGGCCCGCAAGTTCCGCCACCTGCTGGAGAGCGGCAACACGGTGGAGCCGATGGAGCTCTACCGCCAGTTCCGCGGCAAGGAACCCAGCGCCAAGGCCCTTCTACGGCGCAAGGGGATGTTGTAACATTGAATTCCGAAACCAACCCAACCATCATGGCAGAATACAAACAACTCACTCGCAGCCTCACCGACCGCAAGATAGCAGGCGTTTGCGGAGGTTTAGCCCGCTACCTCAACATCGACCCCACCGTGGTGCGCATCCTGTTCCTGATTGCCCTCTTCTTTGGCACTTTTGGCTTCTGGGCCTACCTCATAGTCTGGATTGCCGCCCCTGAAGACAATCGGGTAGAGAAATAAAAAAACTCCCTGCCGAATGGGGCAGGGAGTTTTTTGTTGTTGCCGAGCAACATCAAATCTGCTGCATCACCTGCTGGGCGAGTTCGTTGGCGCGGGCTTCGGTGGCGGCTTCGGAGTAGATGCGGATGATGGGTTCGGTGTTGCTCTTGCGGAGGTGGACCCATCCGTCGGGGAAGTCGATTTTGACGCCGTCGATGGTGGTCACTTCGGCCTTCTGACCTCCGACTTCCGACCTGTAGTGGTCAGCCACCTTGGCCAGGAGGGCGTCGACGTCCATGTCGGGCGTGAGGTCCTTGCGGTTCTTGGAGATGATGTATTCGGGATAGGTGCGGCGGAGTTCGCTGACCTTCATGCCTTTCTTGGCGAGGAGGGTGAGGAAGAGGGCCACGCCGACGAGGGCGTCGCGACCGTAGTGGAGGGCGGGATAGATGACGCCGCCGTTGCCTTCGCCACCGATGACGGCGTGGGTCTGGCGCATGAGGGTGGTGACGTTGACCTCGCCGACGGCGGCGGCGGCATAGGAGCAGCCGGGGTAGCGGGAGGTGACGTCGCGCAGGGCGCGGCTGGAGGAGAGGTTGGAGACGGTGTTGCCGGGGGTGTGCTGCAGGACGTAGTCGGCCACGGAGACGAGGGTGTATTCCTCGCCGAACATCTGGCCGTCTTCGCACACGAGGGCGAGGCGGTCGACGTCGGGGTCGACGACGATGCCGAGGTGGCAGCCGTTTTCGCGCACCACGCGCGAGATGTCGGTGAGGTTCTGCGGGATGGGCTCGGGGTTGTGGGCGAAGTGGCCGGTGGGCTCGCAGTTGAGCTCGACGACGGCGCTGACGCCCATGGCGCGGAGCAGGCGGGGGATGGCGATGCCGCCGGTGGAGTTGACGGCGTCGACAGCCACTTTGAAGCCCGCCTTGCGGACGGCGTCGACATCGACGAGGTCGAGGGCGAGGACACGCTGGATGTGGCGGTCGATCTCGTCGTCGAGGAGGGTGACCTGGCCCAGGTCGTCGACCTCGGCGAAGATGACCTCGTCGCTTTCGGCCAGGCGGAGCACCTCCTTGCCTTCGGCGTCGGAGATGAATTCGCCGCGGGCGTTGAGGAGCTTGAGGGCGTTCCAGTGCTTGGGGTTGTGGGAGGCGGTGATGATGATGCCGCCGTCGCAGTGGTGGTCGATGACGGTCATCTCGGTGGTGGGGGTGGTGGAGAGGCCGCTTTCGAGCACGTCGACGCCCATGCCCTGGAGGGTGGCGACGACGAGGCGGTCGACCATGGCGCCGGAGAGGCGCGCGTCGCGGCCCACGGCGAGGCGGAGCCTGCGTCCGGGGTTGGCGTTGCGGAGGAAGGTGGCGAACGCCGAAGTGAATTTGACTACGTCGAGGGGGCTGAGGCCCTCGCCCGGGCGGCCACCGATGGTGCCGCGTATGCCGGAGATGCTTTTGATGAGACTCATATTTATGTTTATATGTTGATATGTTTATATGTTTATAAGGGTGGGGTTCTCTAGGGGAATGGTAGGGGTTCTCTAGGGGAATGGTTCGACTCTGTCCGCTATTGTCCGCTTAGGGCACCCTTGGGGTGGACAATGGCGGACAGTGCTGCGCTTTTATCTTGTTTTCCAATGCTTTAATGGCGTTGTAGGCGATGAGGCCGCCCGCGAGCTCGAGGCTGCGCTCGTCGACGATGAGGTTGGGGCGGTGGAGGTTGGAGAAGGGGGTGCCGGGCTCGTGGATGCCGATGCGGAAGTAGCAACCGGGAATTTTCTGCTGGTAGAAGGCGAAGTCTTCGGCCGTCATGCGGAGGTCGAGCCACTCAACGTTCTCTTCGCCAAGGAATTGGCAGGCGTTGTCGTGGACCTGCTGGGTGCAGTGGTCGTCGTTGACGACGGCGGGGTAGCCCTCGTCGACGAAGAGGTCGCACTCGGCGCCCATGGCTTCGGCCACGCCGGTGCTGATGCGGCGAATGAGCTCGTGGGTGCGGAGACGCCACTCGGGGTCGAACGAGCGGATGATGCCCTCCATCTTGACCTCCTCGGGGGTGATGTTGGTGCGGCCGCCGACATCCGCTATCTTGCCGATAGTGAGGACGGTGGGCGACATGGGTGCGGCGTTGCGCGAGACCACCTGCTGGAGCGCGACGACGATGTGGGCGGCGACGAGGACGGGGTCCACATTGAGGTGGGGCGTGGCGCCGTGGCCTCCCCTACCCTTCACCGTCCAGTAGAGCTCGTCGGTCGAGGCCATGTATTTTCCCTTGCGCATGCCCACGCGGCCGAAGTCCATCTCGGGCAGGCAGTGGAAGGAGTATATCTCATTGGGCATCACGTCGTTGAATAGACCGTCGTCCATCATCATGCGGGCGCCGCCGGGATACTTCTCCTCGGAGGGCTCGAAGATGAACATGATGTCGCCCTGCAGGTGTTCCCTGAGTTGCACCAGTATCTTGGCGGCGCCGAGGAGGGAGCAGGTGTGCATGTCGTGGCCGCAGGCGTGCATGACGCCGGGGTTCTCGCTGGCGAAGGGGAGGCCGGTGCACTCGGTGATGGGCAGGGCGTCGTAGTCGGCGCGGAGGGCGACGCAATAACCCCTTTCCTCCTTGACTCCTTCCAGCATGGCCATGACGCCGGTGCGGCCGATGCCCGTCCGGGGCTCGAGGCCCATCGCGCGCAGACGCTCGGCGACGAACTCCATCGTGCCATACTCTTCCTGGCTCAGCTCCGGATGCCGGTGCATCCAGCGCCGCCACTCTATGACCTCGTCGCGCTGCGCGAGGGCTAGTTCCTTGATCTTTGAGATTATATCTTGCATTCCTTTTAGTTCGCTTTTTTCCTAGATTTCCTAGATTTTCTAGATTTTCTAGATTTTCTAGAAATTCTAGCTAGAATTTCTAGATTATCCCTAACCTTCTTTTCAGGTCTTGGTTTTCCGCTTTCAGCTTTGTGTTTTCTTTTTCTAGCAGCCGCAAACGTCGGTCCACCTCCTCGCGGTAGCCAGTGCGGGCGACATGCATGCGCTCCTTTATGCCCCCCTCTGTCACGAACCGCTGCTCAAGCCTCTTCAGATAAGACGAAATCATCTTGTCTGTCATATGACACAAGGTCAGCGCCATATTACAGAAATCCTCAACGGGGAGCGACTCGGAAAGCGTCTGGTAGTCTGACCAGTCGTTGTGCCTGCGGCAATATTCGAGCAGCTTGTCGAAGCGTGGGTGCTTGGAATCCCAGACAGCGAGGCCGTGGCTCTTCATGTAGTCGAGGTAGTCCTGACGGAGTTCTTGCAGGCTGCCGCGTGCCACATTGACAAGCTTGATTTCCATCTCCGAGCTGGTCTGTCCGTCCTCACTTCCTTCCACGATATTCTGCTTGCAGCTGCGGGCTGCTTGTACCATCTGATCCACCGTGCGGTCGCCATGCAATGGAAGAAAACGTCGACAAAACACCTGCGTCAACTGATAGATGACATCGCTCTTACGATAGAAAAAGAGCTCCTGCCACACCACAGCCTTCTTGAGGACCTTGCCTTTGGTATTGTATTCCATTTTCACGGCTTTTTTTCTAGATTCTCTAGAAAATCTAGGCTTTTCGGATAGCAATGGTGGTGGGCTTGCCGTCGATGATTTCGACCTGTTGGCCGTCCTTCACCTCGGGCAGGAGGGTGAGGGCGGTGCAGAGGGTCTCGGAGCAGATGTAGTCGCGGTGGCGCTCCACGGCGGCATCCCACTCGCCGCTCTGCAACTCGACGACGATGCGGTCGGTCACCTCGAAGCCTTCCTTGCGGATGTTCTGGATGCGGTTGACAAGCTCGCGGGCGATGCCTTCGTCGACGAGCTCGGGGGTGAGCGTGATGTCGAGGGCGACGGTGAGCGAGCCTTCGTTGGCGACGACCCAGCCGGGGATGTCCTGGGTGGCGATTTCGACGTCGGAGAGCAGCACTTCGCACTCGGTGCCATCGACACTGACCACGCAGCGGCCGTCGGCCTCGAGGGCGTTGATTTGCTGCTGGTCGAAGGCGAGGATGGCGTTGCCGAGGGCTTTCATCACCTTGCCATAGCGGGGACCGAGGGTCTTGAAGTTGGGCTTTATCTTCTTGACCAGCAGGTCGTTGTCGGCAGCGAGGAATTCAATGGCCTTGACGTTGAGCTCGGAGCAGATGAGGTGCTGGACGCGCTCGAGCTGGGTCTGCATGTTGGCGTCGCGGACGGGGACAACGATGCGCGAGAGGGGCTGGCGCACGCGGATGTTGCTCTTCTTGCGGAGGCCGAGGACCATGGAGCATACGCGTTGGGCGAGCTGCATGCGCTCTTCGAGGGCCTTGTCGATGCACTCATCGTGCACGTCGGGGAAGGGTGTGTGGTGGACGCTCTCCACGTTCCACTTTCCGCTTCCGGCGTTGAGGTCGAGGAACATACGCTCGGCGAAGAAGGGCGCGATGGGGGCCATGAGGCGGCTGAGGGTCTCGAGGCAGGTGTAGAGGGTCTGGTAGGCGGAGACCTTGTCGGGCGTCATGTCGCCCTTCCAGAAGCGGCGGCGGCAGAGGCGGACGTACCAGTTGGAGAGGTAGGCGTCGACGAAGGTGCCGATGGCGCGGCCGGCGCGGGTGGGTTCGTAGTCCTCGTAGGCGTCGCCGACGGTGCGGACGAGGGTGTTGAGCTCGGAGAGAATCCAGCGGTCGATTTCGGGGCGCTCGGCGACGGGGAGGTCGGGCTGGGAATAGTCGAAGCCGTCGAGGTTGGCGTAGAGGGCGAAGAAGGAGTAGGTGTTGTAGAGGGTGCCGAAGAGTTTGCGGCGCACCTCGTCGACGCCCTCGACGTCGAATTTGAGGTTGTCCCAGGGCTGGCTGTTGGTGATCATGTACCAGCGTGTGGCGTCGGGGCCGTACTTGGCGAGGGTCTCGAAGGGGTCGATGGCGTTGCCAAGGCGCTTGGACATCTTGTTGCCGGCCTTGTCGAGCACGAGGCCGTTGGAGACGACGTTGCGGAAGGCGACGCTGTCGAAGCACATGGTGGCGATGGCGTGGAGGGTGTAGAACCAGCCGCGGGTCTGGTCGACGCCCTCGGCGATGAAGTCGGCCGGGAACTGGTCGGGGCGCAGCTCCTCGCCCATGTAGTGGATTTGGGCGTAGGGCATGGCGCCGCTGTCGAACCAGACGTCGATCAGGTCGGGCTCGCGGCGCATGGGGCGTCCGCTGTCGGAGACGAGGACGACGCTGTCGATATAGGGGCGGTGGAGGTCGAAGTGATTGCTTGATTGTTTGATTGCTTGATTGCATGAGTAGCCTAGTTCGTCAGCCTTTTGGCGCGACATCACGCCGGCGGCGACGGCCTTGTCGATTTCCTTGCAGAGTTCCTCGATGCTGCCGATGCACTTTTCCTCGCGGCCGTCGTCGGTGCGCCAGATGGGGAGCGGGGTGCCCCAGTAGCGGGAGCGCGAGAGGTTCCAGTCGACGATGTTCTCGAGCCAGTTGCCGAAGCGGCCGGTGCCGGTGGCTTCGGGCTTCCAGTTGATGGTGCGGTTGAGCTCGATCATGCGGTCCTTGAGGGCGGTGGTGCGGATGAACCAGGAGTCGAGGGGGTAGTAGAGGACGGGCTTGTCGGTGCGCCAGCAGTGGGGGTAGCTGTGGGTGTGCTTCTCGCTGCGGAAGAGTTTGCCCTCGGTCTTGAGCATGATGACGAGCTCGACGTCGAGGCTGAGGTCTTTGTCGGTCTTGGTGGCGTCGTAGGCGTTCTTGACGTACTTGCCGGCGTAGGGGGCGTAGAGGTCGAGGTTGACGTTGGCCTTCACCCATTCGGGGTCGAGGTCTTCGACGGGGGCGAAGCGGCCCTGGCGGTCGACCATGGGCATGCGGTGGCCGTCGCGGTCGAAGAGGAGCAGCTCGCCAATGCCGGCCTTGCGGGCCACGCGGGCGTCGTCGGCGCCGAAGGTGGGGGCGATGTGGACGATGCCGGTGCCGTCTTCGGTGGTGACGTAGTCGCCGAGGATGATGCGGAAGCTACCCCTCTGCCCTTCGGGCACCTCCCCTTGCGAAGGGGAGGAAGCGACCTCGGTGGGCTTGACCCAGGGGATGAGCTGCTCGTAGCGCAGCCCCTCGAGGGCGGTGCCTTTGCACTCGCCGACAACCTGGTATTCGGGGCTCTTGCCCTCGGGGAACATGCTGGCGACGAGGGCTTTGGCCATGATGATGCGGCAGGGGGTCTCGAGGTAGGGGTGGGTGGTCTGGATGAGGACGTAGTCGATATTGGGGCCGACGCAGAGGGCGGTGTTGGAGGGGAGTGTCCAGGGAGTGGTGGTCCAGGCGAGGGCGTAGGTGGGAGGCTTCACCCCCGCTCCCTCGCCTGCAAGGAGAGGGGGCAGGGGGGTGAGGCTGTCGTCAATTTTGAACATGGCCACGCAAGTGGTGTCCTTGACGTCGCGGTAGCAGCCGGGCATGTTGAGCTCGTGGCTGGAGAGGCCGGTGCCGGCGGCCGGGGAGTAGGGCTGGATGGGGTAGCCTTTGTAGAGGAGGCCTTTGTCGTAGAGCTTTTTGAGGAGGAACCAGAGGGTCTCGATGTACTCGTTGTCGAAGGTGATGTAGGGGTGGTCGAGGTCGACCCAGTAGCCCATCTGGCGGGTGAGCTCGTCCCATAGGTCCTTGTACTTGAGCACTTCGGTGCGGCAGGCCTGGTTGTATTCGTCGACCGAAATCTTGGTGCCGATGTCCTCTTTGGTGATGCCGAGGTTCTTTTCGACGCCGAGTTCGACGGGGAGGCCGTGGGTGTCCCAGCCGGCCTTGCGGTCGACGAGGAATCCGCGCTGCGCCTTGTAGCGGCAGGAGACGTCCTTGATGGTGCGCGCCATGACGTGGTGGATGCCGGGCTGGCCGTTGGCCGAGGGGGGGCCGTCGTAGAAGACGAA
>ODAI012040123.1_pt1 | contig 15696 bp, 15 predicted proteins | sample 1539321 | NCBI WGS metagenome assembly ODAI01 (sample SAMN02144231, study PRJEB22623) | gut metagenome | biome: sheep rumen | host: Ovis aries | place: New Zealand
ACATATGTTATCTTTATCACCGACGGTGATAATGCCGACGAATCAGATACGGACAAAGCTATAAAGATCCTTTCTCACTTTCCGATATTCTTTCAGTTTGTCGGGATAGGCGATACGAGTAAGAATGGATTCAGGTACTTGAGAAAACTTGACGATATGGACGGCAGATATGTAGATAATGCGAATTTCTTTGCCATCGAGAATCTTGCTGATATCGAGGTGATAGATGACGTTTCTCTTTACACAAAGCTTCTTGACGAATATCCGAAATGGCTGAATTGTCCCGAGGTCAGGGAAATGATCTCTAAGGGCGATGTGATGGACAAGCAGAAAAAGAAGTACCTTAAAAAGCTCAAAAAGCGCAGCGAAAGTTCGGGATTTGAAGTCGGCGGATTGATTGTCGATATTATTGAAATATTAGTGGATATTTTTACGTAAACTATTTTTGAAAGGAAAGATATATAATGGAATGGACCAGTCTTAATGATCTGAGAGAATCGTATCTGAAATTTTTTGAAAGCAAGGGATGTCTGAGACACAAGAGCTATCCTCTTGTACCCCAGAACGACAAGAGCCTGCTGCTGATTGTTGCAGGTATGGCTCCTCTGAAACCTTATTTTACAGGCCAGGAGGTTCCTCCGAGAGTACGTATGACTACTTGTCAGAAGTGCATCAGAACAGGTGATATCGAGAACGTTGGTAAGACCGCAAGACACGGTACTTACTTTGAGATGCTTGGTAACTTCTCCTTTGGCGATTACTTCAAGAAAGAAGCTATCGCATGGGCTTGGGAGTATGTTACCGACGTTCTGAAGCTGCCTCTTGACAGACTTCACGTATCGGTATACGAGGACGATGACGAGGCTGAAAAGATCTGGCACGAGGAGATCGGTGTGCCTATGGATCATATCGTCCGCATGGGCAAGGAGGACAACTTCTGGGAGGCAGGTACAGACGGCCCCTGCGGCCCCTGCTCTGAGATCTATTTCGACCGCGGCGAGAAGTACGGCTGCGGCAAGCCTACCTGCGGCGTAGGATGCGACTGTGATAGATATATGGAGTTCTGGAACCTGGTATTTACTCAGTTTGAGAGACACGAGGACGGCACTTACACTCCTCTGGCACAGAAGAACATCGACACAGGTATGGGTCTGGAAAGACTTGCAGCACTGATGCAGGGCGTTGATTCCATTTTCGATGTTGACACAGTTAAGGCTATCAGAGATCACATCTGCAAGATCGCTGGCTGCGAGTACGGTACTGAGTACAAGAAGGACGTATCTATTCGTGTTATCACCGACCATATCCGTGCAGTAACATTCCTTGCTTCCGACGGTGTACTGCCCTCTAACGAAGGCAGAGGCTATGTTATGAGAAGACTTCTCAGACGTGCTGTCCGTCACGGCAAGCTCCTGGGCATAAACGGTCTGTTCCTGAAAGACCTTGTAAAGACTGTTGTTGACTGCAACAAGTGCGAATATAATGAACTGGAAGAAAAGTTCGACTATATCGTAAAGGTTCTGACTACCGAGGAACAGAACTTCAACTCTACTATCGACAGAGGTATGAAGATCCTGGACGAGTATATTGAGAAACTTCAGGCTGATGGCAAGACTACTCTTGACGGAGAGAGTTGCTTCAAGCTTTCCGACACCTATGGTTTCCCGCTTGATCTGACCAGAGAGATACTGGAAGAAAAGGGACTTTCTGCTGATGAAGAAGGCTATGCTGTTTGCATGGAGAAGCAGAGAGAGACTGCAAGAGGTGCAAGAGAATCTCAGGGCTACATGGGTGCTGAGGAAACTGTATTCCATAAGATCGACAAGAACGTTTCTACAAAGTTCACAGGCTATGATAAGACCGAAGACACCGGAGTAATCTCTTATCTTGCTAATGATGAAGATCTTATCGAAAATGCCGGTGTTGAGGACGTTGTATATATCGTTCCCGACCAGACTTGTTTCTATGCTGAAAGCGGCGGACAGACCGGCGATACGGGTATCGTTGAGACTGCAACCGGCAAAGCAGAAGTTCTGGATACACAGAAGGCAGTTGGCGGAAAGTTCGCACTGAAAGTAAAAGTAACTGAGGGTGCGCTGACAGTTGGTCAGCAGGTTACATTCAAGGTTGACAAGGCTAAGCGTCTGGCTACCATGAGAAACCACAGCTGCGCACATCTGCTGCAGGCTGCACTGAGAAGTGTTCTTGGTGATCACGTTCATCAGGCAGGTCAGTTGGTTGACAGCCAGAGACTGCGTTTCGACTTCTCTCACTTTGAGGCTATGACCAATGAGGAGAAGGCTAAGGTCGAGGCTCTTGTAAACAAGTACATTTTCGATGCACTGAATATCACAATGGAGGAAATGCCTATCGCCGAGGCTCAGAAGCTGGGTGCTATGGCACTGTTCGGCGAAAAGTACGGTGAGACTGTAAGAGTTGTTACCATGGGTGACAAGTCCGATGCTGCATCTATCGAATTCTGCGGTGGTACTCATCTGAATAACACTTCAAAGATAGGTCTGTTCAAGATCATCTCCGAGAATTCCGTTGCTTCGGGTGTGAGAAGAATCGAAGCTGTAACAGGTACAGGTGTTCTGGAACTGCTCAATTCTAATATTGATACCATAAACAAGGCTTCCGAGACACTTAAACTCAACAATCCTGCTGAACTTGTTGCACGCTGCGGCGCTGTAATGCAGGAGATAAAGGGTCTTGAGAAGGAGAGAGATTCTCTTGAAACTTCTATGGCTAACATGAGAGCTAAGTCAGTTCTGGAGAACGCTGTTGACGTTAACGGCGTTTCTGTAGCTACTGCACAGCTGACAAACATCAAGCCCGATGTACTGAGAAAGATGGCTGACGAGCTGAAGGCTGCTAACGACAATGTTCTTGTAATAATGACCACTGTAAATGGCGAAAAAGGCAACATCGTTTGTGCTGCTGGTAAGGAAGCTGTTGCTAAGGGTGCACACGCAGGCAAGATAGCAGGCAAGATAGCTGCACTTACTAACGGTAAGGGCGGCGGACGTCCTGATTCTGCTATGGCAGGTGTTGGTGATGTCACACTGATCGGCGCTGCACTTGAAAAGGCTGCTGAGGTTGCAGGAGAATTCATCAAGTAATATAAATATGATCTGCGGCGGTGCTGATATATTGCACCGCCTGACAGATATAATCCATATGTATCGGAGAAAAATCTGATGGGCAAGCCTGTTGTGGTTGAACAGTATAACGAAGAATGGGCTGCTGATTTTCAGGCTATCAAAGCCGAACTGAACGTTGCGCTGGGAAATCTCGCGCTGAGGATAGAGCACATCGGGAGTACTTCGGTTATTGGACTTTCGGCTAAACCGATAATTGATATCGATGTTGTAATACGTGATGTAAGTTTGCTTGAAGATGTGATTGATGCGTTAGGCAAGACAGGCTATGTACACGAGGGCGACCTTGGTATCAGCGGACGCGAAGCTTTCAAGTACAAAGGTAAAGAACATCTGCGTAAGCATCATCTTTATGTTTGTGCGGAAAATTCTTCTGAGCTTAACAGGCATATAAAGTTCAGGGACTATCTGCGTTCTCACCCTGAAGCGGTAGTGGAATACAGCCGTATAAAGGAAAAGGGTGCAGCGCTTTTTCCAGATGATATGGAAAAATATATCGAATATAAATCTCCGTTTATCGAGAAGATCTATGCGGAGATAGGAATATAAATTTTATTGATCCGGAGGTAAGAAAAATGTCTGATTGTTTATTCTGTAAGATAATCGCGGGGGAGATACCCTCAAAAAAAGTTTACGAGGACGAACTTGTTTACGCATTTGAAGATATCGCACCTACTGCACCTGTTCATTTTCTTGTGATACCAAAACAGCATATCTCAAAACTTGATGAAGTTAATGAAGCAAATAGTGCTGTAATAGCCCATATTTATGAAGTTATCGCTAAGATCGCCAAGGAAAATGAAGCAATGAAAGACGGCTACCGCGTTGTTACAAACTGTGGTGAGAGTGCAGGACAGAGTGTATTTCACATTCATTTCCATGTTCTTGCGGGCAGACCTCTTACCTGGCCTGCAGGCTAACTGATAGGTTTAGGGGCTGTCGGAAAATTGATTTTTCTGACAGCCTTATATAGTGTGGTGATCATATGACCAGAAAAGCAGCATGGGCAGGTTTTTCATTTTGTGCAGCGCTGATGTTGGCTGCAGCTTTCAGAAGCGAAAATAATCTTATTTTTTTGCTGACAGCTTTCGGACTGGCAGTGATCTTTTTTGCTGCACTGAAAAACTTCCGACAACATACCATACTTTGTTTCACGGCTTTTGCAGTTGGTATTGCTGTGAATTCATACTACACTTATCATGTGTATAACAGACTTGTTGATCTTGACGGAAAAAAAGTTACCATAAACGGCTATGTAAAGGATATAACTCAGCTGGATGGGAAGTATGACAGAGTTACTGTCTGTGGAAAGATCGATAGTATAAATGCTGAGATATCTTATGTTTTGCCATATGGAGATATCCATTATTACGATGAGATATCAGTAACTGATACTGTGAACACTATAGAAGATGGTGTCAGATTTAACAGCGGAAGCTATAATTATTCAAAAAGTGTATTCCTTCAGGGTGGCTATGGAACAGGTAGCTATGATCTATCAGGAAGATCTGTAAATCCTGTTTTCCGTGGTGTTCGTGAATATCGTGACAAATTATTTGAAAAAATTATGACAGTTTGTCCGAAACGTGAGGGTTCATTTCTTGGAGCTATGCTTTGCGGTGACAAGAGCGAAATGTCTTCTGCTATGAAAACAGAACTGTACAGAAGCGGTCTTGGACATATATTTGCGGTATCGGGTATACATCTGGTCATCGCTGCATCTTTATTTGGATATATCATAGGAAAGATCATAAAGGCTAAAAAGGCTGTATTTATACTGACTCTTGCTGAAATTTGGGGATTTGCTGTATTTGCCGGACTATCTGTAAGTGTAGTCAGGGCTGCAGTTATGATGACCCTTACACGAAGCGGTACTTTCTTCGGAAGAAAGAGTGACGGATTGAACTCCCTTGGACTCAGCGCCGTTTTACTGACATTTTTAAAGCCATATACCGCAGTATCTCCATCGTTCATCCTTTCATTTCTTGCTGTAGCGGCTATAGAACTTGTGCTGATTTCATCTGACCATGAAAATGATAAGGTTGAGATAACAATGAGGCTTTCGGCTTCTGTATTATTTATGACAGCCCCTGCATCAGCTTTACTGTTTGGTGGTATATCCATAATGTCATTGCTGACCAATCTTTTGCTTGTACCTGTTTGTACGATCTCATTGCAGCTATGCTTTATTGTCCTTTTTACAGGAGGAACTTTAGTTTCAACGCCACTGCTTATCGCGGCTGTTCTGCCGGTTAAATTTGTTTTATTCTGCTCGGATAAATTGGCAACACTTGATTTCAGCTATGTTTTTACTTCTTCGTCAGTAATAACCGGTATTGTCATTGTTTCTTCTGTTATAATGGTTTTTGTTTGTACACGTTCAAAGGAGATCAGAAAATTGCTATTATGTACCTGTACTGTACTGGCTGTATGGTGTGCTTCAGCTAATATAGTTCGTTTTATTGATGATGACTATAAACTGACAATTCTGCCTGATCGTAAAAGAACAGCTTATATGCTTTCACGACATGGGATCGCCATAATATTTGACGTTGGCTGCAAGGGGAGAATGGACAGTGCTTTGCAGCATCAGATGGATAAACTCGGTATACGCGAAATGCCTTACGCATTTATTTTAGAAAATGGAGTAATTACTGCTGCCGGGTATAAAGACGATCTGTATTTAAACCCTGATACTGTATTTGTATGTGATGATATCACAAACAATAACGATAATGGAATAGTCTATCTTGATCATAACAATGATGCAGATACAGGTGATATTAAAGTAAGATCTGCTGATGGAGGCTTTATTTTAAGGTTTGAAGATAACGATATCTTTTTAGGCAAAGGTAAAGTTGTGATAAACGGAGGGGAGGTCGATATATCGACTGAAACTGACGTATTGGAATATGACGGTAAATATTTGAGGAGGCTGTAGTATGCCTGTCAGTAATACATCTAGCATAACAAAGGATATAAAGAACGGTGAGGCTGCAAGCCTTTACTATTTCTATGGACATGATACTGCATCAATAGAAAGCTTCGTTCGCTGGCTGATAAACAAGTTATGCCCGAAGGATGCACAGTTCATGAATTTCCATAAATTTGAAGGCAAGGGGCTGGATATTCCTTCGCTGATAGATGCCTGCGAGGCTCTTCCGATGTTCGCAGAACGTGTTGTTATTGCTATCAATGATCTGAGGATGGAAGATATTTCCAAAGAGGATGGCGACTCTTTAAGAAAGATAGTTTCAAATCTTTCTGAGACTACAACTGTTATAATCTATTCTACAGGTGTCGATCTTTATAAAAACAAAAGGAATCTTACAGATAAAAATAAAAGATTTTGTGATCACTGCGCAAAGTATGGTGATGTTGTTGATTTTGCTTACAAGTCTGCAGGTGAGCTCGGGCGTTCTATTGCGGCTGCTTTACAGAAAAACGGTTGTGCTATAGATAAGCGTACTGCTGAATATCTTGCCGAATGCTGTGGCTGTGATTCTGCATACATAAAGCAGGAGATAGATAAACTTTCAGCTTATGCTAAGGGCAGGAGCATCACAAAAGATGATATTGATACTATCTGTGTAAAACACATTGAATCTGACGGATACGAGCTTGCTGTAAATATCCTTAATAATAATGCGAAATATGTGTACAACCGTCTATCCGAGCTTGCAAAACAAGATTATGATGCTTATGAGATCGTAAGCATCATAGGTTTTTCTCTTACAGATATCTACCGTGCTAAGCTTGCAAGATCATCCGGTCTGAGCCACTCCGATGCTTGTAGGGATTTCGGATATGCAAAAAACAGAGAGTTTGCAGTTAAAAAGGCATATCAGATATGCGGCGGTATATCACTGCATAAGATCAGGGAGGTACTTCGTATCATGTCTGCTACAGATCTTACGATGAAAACAACCTCACTTGATAAAAAAAGCGCAATGCTTGTGCTGGAGCAACGTGTTGCAGAATGCTTTATGGCAGGGAACGGCAGGGTATGATTGTATGGAAAAGATAAAACTTAAACAAGCGGTAGTTGTGGAAGGGAAGTATGACAAGATCACTTTGAAAAACGTCATAGACGGTGTTATAATAACCACAGACGGATTCGGAGTTTACAGGAGCGAGGATAAGGTCAAACTTATACAGATGTATGCCAATAGTGTAGGACTTATCATTCTTACGGATTCTGATACAGCAGGTCAGCAAATACGCGGACGTATCAAGAGTATAGTCGGAGATGCCAAGATCATCAATGTTTACTGTCCTGTTATTTTTGGCAAAGAGAAACGTAAGATTCATGCTTCAAAGGAAGGTAAACTTGGTGTTGAGGGAATGAGTGTTGATGTACTGAGGGAAGCCTTTGAAAAAGCCGGGCTCAATAGTGATGAAGAAATAATCCGTGAACCTGTAACTAAGCAGGATATGATAGCTCTCGGATTAAATGGATGTGAAAACAGCTCGGTACTTAGAAAAAAAACCGCCCTTTCTCTTGGATTACCCGAGAATCTTTCCTCAAATGCATTGAGGGATGCTGTCAGTACTCTTATGGGGCGCGAAGCATTTATAAATTATATCAATAAACTGAAAGGGGAGGGAGAATGAGCGATCTTAGCTTTTTATATTTTTTCCTGCCTGTTTTTATGGGGCTTTATCTTATCATACCTAAAGGATTGAAAGGCAAACTTGTCCTGGTGGCAGGTGCTGGTCTGATATTCTGTGCTGATCCTGTCGGTCTTATCCCAATGGGTGTATGCATACTCAGCGGATATCTGTTCGGAATATTCATACATAATTTCAGAGATAAAGCGATCAGCAAATTAATTCTGGCTTTGGAGATAGCTGTCAATGCAGCTGCCTTTCTGCTTTTTCACAGATCCGCTTTTGATGGTTCCGATTTTATGACTTTGATTGGACAGCGATCCTTGGTTAAAAGTGCTGCAGTGATAGGAGTTTCCGTAATGCCGCTGCATTCGATCGCATATTGCGTTGATATTTTCAAAAAGAAATATGTATGTGAACATCGCTTCACAACTGTTGCAGAATATATTGCTTTCTTCCCGTCATTTGCAGCCGGACCGATACTGAGTTTTGATAAAATAAGGAATAAGCTCGAAGAACCAAAACCTGATTTTGATAAATGTGCCAACGGTGTAAGGCTATTGATGTCAGGTATTATAATGAAACTGTTTATATCTAATTCGATGATAGAGCTTTGGCATGATGTTACGGATATACCTGTGAACGATCTTCCGATGTTATCAGCTTGGCTTGGATCGTTGGCGTTTACGCTCTTTTTCTATTTTGAAGTGTGTGCTTTCAATTATATAGCATGCGGAACTGCATCAATGATGGGAATTGAGTTATCAAACGGTTTCCGAGGGGCAGCAAATTCATATAGTTTCAGGGCACTTGGAAGACGCATGAATCCTTCGCTATACTTTTGGTCAAGAAATTATATTTACCGTAATATAAGACATGAGGGAAACTGTTTCTCGGAATTTGCAGCTATAATGATCTCTGTGATAGCAACTATGCTGTGGTATGGAACGTCCCTGCGAAATATCATATTTGCCTCTGCGGTGATAATTATACTGTGTCTTGAAAAAATATTGGAAACTCCTCTAAAAAAACTTCCTGAGTTTTTACGTTCTATACTGGTATTATTTCTCATGATCGTAATCATGCCGTTCATGGCTTTTTCGGATTTTAAAGAAGCACAGGATTTTATAGGTGTAATGTTTGGTGCCGGCAATTCAGCAATTGATACTGTTTCAGGTTACCTTCTGGGAGCTTATTCGTTTGTTCTTATTACAGGGATCATTATTATGTTTGGTCTATTGGGATATCTGATGCGAAAAAAGGTATTTAACAACGAGTATCTAAGAACTATTATCCAGCCTGTCTGGGTCATCGCGTTGCTTATAATATGCACAGCTTTTTTAGTTTCAGGCGAAAACTGTAATTATTTGTTCTAGGAGGTGAGATGGTTGAAAAAATTTTCTGATTCTATTACAGTAGTTGCATTTTTTGCTATATTGATCATGTTTGCAGTCAGTATATTATTTTTTCAGGGAAATATCTCTTTTTCTGACCTGAAAGCAGGGGCTGATTCAACTATAGAAGCCTGTACAGAATATGTTGAACAGAATTTTCCAATGAGATCAAACTGGAGAACGATGTATACCAACATAATGATATGCTCCGGAAAAAGGAGATTTGGAGATACATTTTTCACAGGCAACAGGCTAGTCAGACTGAATGATATTCACAGTGAGGACAAAAAGATCGAGAATGTGGCTCATATAAATGAGCTTGCAGCTAATACCGATCGTCCAATATATATGATGCTTGTGCCAACGGCAGCAGGTGTATACAGTGCTGATATTCCCGAAATTTCTGACAGCAGAGATCAGCGCGAAAGTATAAATGAAGCATATATGCAGCTTGATAAACAAATCATTTCTATTGATGCTTTCTACCCTCTGTATTCCGCAAGAGATGAATATGTTTACTATCGAACTGAAGATCAGTGGACTAGCTTCGGAGCATATTATGCATACACAGAATCTTTAAAAGCGCTGGGTTTTTCTGCTGTCACACTTGACAATTACGATCAGGAGTATGCCGATGCGAATTTCAAAGGAGAACTTTACGATAATTTAATGGCCAGCGTACTGGAGCCGGACAGAATAAATATATTCAGATCAAAGTATCAGAGCCCGGTAACTAAGGTCGAGATGTTCGGAGAAACAGAAAAGAAAGAAGCTGAATCTGTATATTTCAGATCTGCACTTAAAAGTTCAAAAAAGACAGATATTTTTCTTTTTGGTAACAGATATATAAAAACAGATGTGTATACTAAGCTGAATGATGCTCCCAAGCTACTGATAATTAAAGGCGTCTATGCAAATGCGATACTTCCTTTCTATACCGCTCATTACAGCAAGATAACTATGGTCGATCCCAATAAACTCAAACGAGCAGATATGAAGCTTTCTGAAGTAGTAGATACTGATGACTATGATCAGATCCTGGTTATATTTGATATTGACAGCTTTTCAAGCGCAGGATACTTCGATACACTTCAATAACTTCTGATCGGTTTTACAGTATACATTTTAATGTGAATACCTTATTTTATCATACAGTGTGAAAAAATTTATTATACCACTTGACTTATTTGTATTAATGTTGTATAATATATTAGTTAAAGTCTGTTTTCACATAATAAAACAGGAAAGGATCTGGAATTGATATGAATAAATTCAAAAAAGCGCTGGCTGCAATTTCGGCAGCAGCTATGATGTTTACCATGTCGGGTTGTTCCGATACGAGATATGCCATGACCTATAAGGGCGGCGAGAAAGTTAATGCAGGTGTATATATATACAATCTGTATACTGAACTTTCTTATGAGCTAACAATGGCATATTATTCAACAGGTACGGCGACTATCGATCTTAACAGCGATAAGGATGGTCAGAAGCTTTGTGATTATCTCGTTGAGCAGGCAAGAAAAAATACAAAAGAATGTGTTGCAATCACCAATAAGTTCGATGAACTGGGATTGAAGCTTACTGATGAAGAGATTCAGCAGGTAAATGACAGTGTTAAGAGTATATGGGATGCAAGCGGTGACCTTATGGAAGCTGAAGGTATTTCCAGAGAGTCTATTAAGACTGTTATTATGTCGCAGACCATGCGCACAAGGCTGTTTGATTACTACTATGCTGCTGACGGCAAGGAAGCTGTAACAGATGCTGACCTTCAGAAGTATATAGAAGATAACTATATAAGATATAAAGCTATAAGGATCTCTAAATCCAATGCTGAGGATGCTGAAGAAGCTGATAAGGAAAATAAGGAGAATGAAGCTATAAGAGATGAGTATCTCGCTAAGGCTGAAGGACTTTCCTATGATGAATTTGATGCCCTTATAGATGAATATAATGCATATGCTGCGGCTAAGTATGAAGCTGAAACTTCAGCTGAGGAAGACAGTACTGAACCTGCTGATGATATTGTAGGTCCTGTTCCTACACAGGAAACCGCAACTGAAGTAGATGCTCCTGAGGACAGCGCTGCAGAAGATGATTCAGCTGATGAGACAGAAGGTTTTGAAGAAGCAGATGTACTGGATGACACCGATGATGCTGTAGAATTTGATGATATAGCTACTTTCGATGAAGATACTGCTACCAATTCAAATGACACGATGTTTGATTTCGGCGGTATGGAAGATGATATGAAGGATTCCGTTTCCGGAAAGCTCGCTGCATTCATAAATGATATGGAAGTCGGAAAAGTTGCTGCATACGATGATGACTCGTTCTTTTACATTATAATCAAAGGTGATGTAAAAGAGAACAGCGAGAAGTATGCAAAGGATAATCGCGATACTCTTGTTCAGACATTGAAGGCTGATGATTACCAGGCTAAGATCGACAGCTGGGTAGATGAGCTCGACATAACTGAGAATTCTGACGTTATAAAGAAGTTCACAGCTAAGGTTGTATATGACAAGCAGAATGAGTTCTACTCTAAATAAGCTTCATAATGAAGCACAGGTATCATTATGACGGATACTAATTAAGAAATATTAATACTTAGAAAAAGGACTGCGTAACCTCGAAGGTTACGCAGTCCTTTTATTTGATCGTATTTTATACTGTCAACGAAAACATTCGTAAGGTCAACAGTTTGATACGAAGCTCGCAGTCACCGTCAAATGTCCTGATGTTGTCGTTGATGAAGAAGACCTCCACACCCAGCCTTTTCAAGTCACGGGTGTATTGCAGAGTGTCCACTGTGTTTCGTGCGAAACGTGATACCTCACGGGTCAGTATCAGGTTGAAATCGCCGTTCTTTGCATCACTGAGCATCTGCATGAACTGCGGACGTTTCTTTGCCGAAGTTCCCGTGATACCCTCGTCAACATAACTGCGGACGAATGTCCATTCAGGATGTTGTTCAAGCAACGGCTTGTACCAGTCCAGCTGATTCTCCAGTGCCGAGAGCTAGCTTCATGCTCGGTGGAAACTCTTGCGTAAATGACAACGTTCTTCGGCATAGCAACAGCATTATATCCGTACATCATACCGCCTCCTTATCTTCAGTGTTTGGTATAGTATAGCGCGCATCTGCACCGTTGTCAAGCCCTTTGCCGTAATACTCATTGCAGGTATTGCGGTAAACGTGTTTGTGTATCTCACCCTGTTCGTACAGCAGACCGATGAGCTTTAAGGCAGCACCGATCTCCTGCTTGGTTGCATTCTGTGTGACATTCTTTCTTTTTCTTTCTGATGTCATTTTGTCCCTCCATAGCAGGTACTCCCCCTGCTTTCTCTCTTTTTATCTGTTTGTTTTTTAGCCGAGATCCATCGGCTGATAATATTATAGCGCGCACCGATGCTATAAGTCCAGATTCAATGCGCACGAACTTTGGAATGAATTTCAGTTTTCCCCAGTATATTTTGCACTGGAAAAATGAAAAGCACCAAGTATAACCCTTGATGCTTGAATAGCTTTTATAATGCTTTTTCCAGTTTCAGCAATTCTATCTTTCTATCAAGACCGCCTGCGTATCCGGTCAGACTTCCGTCCGCACCGATTACTCTGTGACACGGGATAATGATCGAGATAGGATTATGCCCCACAGCACCGCCAACTGCCTGGGCGGACATACGCCCCACACCATTCTGCTCTGCTATGATATTTGATATCTCACCATAGGTCATGGTTTGTCCATATGGTATTGTAAGTAGAATATCATATACCACCTTTCGAAACGGAGTTGTTTGTAGAAAGATTGGCGGTGTGAAGTCTGGAATTCTTCCGCTGAAATATATGTCGAGCCAGTTGCAGGTTTGAGTGAATATAGGCATCTCTGATTCGAGGCTTTCCGATATGAGCTTATGGGGAAAGTATTTCTGTCCGTCGAACCATAAACCTGTTAGCGCTTCGCCGTCACTTGCTAGGGTGATAACACCGAGGAGAGAATGATAATTATAGATATAGTCCATGGTTATTTAATTAATGAAAACGAGAAAAATCTTTACTCAAGTATTTTTCAAATTGTTTCTTACAGTATTCTCTTTTTTCACCTGTTGTCTTATCAGTTCTATTGCCATTAAACCAAATGCCTCTTTTTCCTTTATTCTTTCCGTTTTTATTCGTTACGCATTCATTAAGAAATTCTTTTGAAGATAATATCCACATTGAATCAAGACGTTCCGAGTAAAATACAAAATAAAAATTTGGAGTTAATTCATGTGTAATTGCTGAAAATAATGCAGCATCTCCATCAGTGACCTTACTCGAACGGGCTTTGATTTGTATTTCTATAAAAGTCCCTTCTGCCTTTTTGATAATACAATCTACTCCATGATCATCAACAAGAGGAAGATAAACATCCAAGCCTTCCATTAGCATTTTACCAACAAGGTTATATTCCATACGTTTTCCAAAGCTTGCAGAGTCTCTGAATGAGATACCCATAATAATCCCCCTATCTGAACTATGCCGTATATCACGTTAGTCACAAGTCATAATTAACGATTATGTTTGCTATATTATACATCATTCAATAATAAAAGTCAATCATAGGCAAATTAATATGGTGATTGTTTTATTGAAACCGAATTCATAACTTAAATTCTGAATGCAAATGTGATTATCAATTCCTTCCCAGCAAGCTCGGTATCCACGCATTACAATTTTGGAAAATTGAATGCTGCGATACTCAGCTTGCCAGAGGGTTCCACCCCTGTGCCCCCGTCCGAAAAAGATAAAGATCTGATGCAAAATCATTGACTAAAAGTGAGTAAAAACCTGTGCCTGACGGCTTGGATAATGACAAGCCCCACAGGTATTAAAATCAACCTCAGCAAGCACGGCAACTCGTTCCCACAAGAATCGTGAAAACGCCTTGCATTGCTTGCTGAGGGTCACGCCCCCAAGCCCCCGAATCTGAACAAGAAAAATCAATGAAATCATCCACTCTACGGAGCGTGGATTGACGTGATTTTCGCACGGGTTTATAATAAAAATATCAGCAGAAAAACTGAGAGGCGGAAGGAGAAAGATCACTATGAAAATACTTGTTCTGAACGGCAGTCCCAAGCGTGAAAAAAGCGACACAATGCACATCACACGAGCGTTCCTTGAAGGCTTGAAAGAAACCGCTCCGCAGAAAGTCCACATCGTCAATATTATCGACAAGCATATCGAATATTGCACAGGCTGTTTCACCTGCAAGCGCAACGGCGGAGAGTGTATCTATAACGATGATATGAAAGAGCTTCTCAGCGAAGTTCTGGAGAGCGATCTTTTGCTGTTCAGCTACCCACTTTACTGCTACGGAATGCCTGCGTCTTTGAAGGCTTTTGCTGACCGCACGATGCCGCTTTCAAGTATGGCGATGAAGAAGCAGGGCGACAGGTATGTTCACGTCGGGCAGGCGAACTTTTCTCACCTTAGATACATGATGATCTGCGGCTGCGGTTTCCCGAACAGCAAGCAGAATTTTGAACCTTCGGTTATGCAGTTCAAGCTGATGTTCCCGAATAACCACACTATCATTACCGTCCCCGAAGGTCCGATGTTCAATGCTCCCGAAGCAGCAGAGGTAACTGCGCCGAGATCAGAACTTGTGAAGCAGGCAGGAAAGCAGTATGCAGAGACAGGAATGATCGACAATGACCTTCTTGCAGAGATATGCTCACCGATGATATCGGAAGATATGTATGCATCTATATGCAACAAAGAAATGTGAAACCAAAAACACGGACAGCCATTTATGCAACAGCTATCCGTATTTTTAATCTATACAGTAACACCTGAAGTTCCAGTCAGCATCCCAGCGTGCATCAATAAAATGTCCGAACATAAAGCTCTTATTTGAAAAATAAACAGCTACAGACATATCATCAATATCCATGGTAAAAGAGTCGAAAACTAATTCAGATCTCATTTGTTCAGGAGACGATACAGCGTTTTTATCAACTCCGTAAAAATCGTAGAATTCTTCTCTGAACATCTCATTGACAAGTTTCTCTGCATTCTGCACAGCATATCTCAGCTTGTCGTAATAGATGTCAATAATCTTCTCCTCGAAATCTTCGGTATATCCCTTACGAGTATACATATAGTAAGGATCCGGATCGGAATAAGCCGAGAGAAACCTGCTGTTTCCATGAATTATACTGTTTATATGATCCTTATCCAGCTTCATACGAACTCCTTCTTACTTGCTTTTAAGCTTCTTGTACTTTTTATATCATAGCACATACCACCGAAAAAGTCAATCATCATCACAGCACATTGCACCGGGGAAAATCCACTTTTTGCTGCGCATTTCACAAGAATTATTACAATCGTTCTGATGTGCCGGACTCCGGTAGTTTTATCGGATATAATGAATTCACGATAAAACTTATGGAGGTACACAGCTATGTTGAAAACACCTGAACCGGCTATGCCGAGAACACGCAAGGTCACGACTGTATGCAATGGCAGACGTGAG
>ODAI012071739.1_pt1 | contig 15696 bp, 16 predicted proteins | sample 1539321 | NCBI WGS metagenome assembly ODAI01 (sample SAMN02144231, study PRJEB22623) | gut metagenome | biome: sheep rumen | host: Ovis aries | place: New Zealand
CCTCTTTTTCTTTTTCCGTATCTCTTGTTGATTTTTTGTCGTCGGGATTTGCGACTATTTTATCGCTCGTGTTTGAGGCGCTGTGAAGCCAGCAGTAGCGGCTTCCCGGACGCGGCTTGTTGCTGCAACCGGAAACGGCGCAGTAAGCTGAAGGACCGACCTTTCCAATCTGGATAAAGCTCGTTATTATAACAATAAGTATTATCGTGATAATAACGCCGCCAAGCACGGCAACACATCCGCCGCCTCCGCCCCAAAACTGATTGTCGGTATTATTGTTGTCATTTTTAAAAACATTATATTCAAGCTCCTTAAAATTTTCAGGCTTTTTTCTTGATGACATATAAGATCCTTTCTCATATCCAAAACAGACAAGTACACAAATATATTATAAGACACAAAAATTAAAAGGTCAAGTGTTAAAGCGAAAAACGGATATGTAATCGGTATAGCTTTGCAAAATAAAGAAAAAAGGGAGCCAAAAGCGGCTCCCTTTAACCTTAGCTTCTCGCCATATCGACAGCAGTATCTATAACCGAACCGATATTTTTAAAAATACCCTCGGTTTTCTTTGCGAGTTTCTTACGCTCGCGGTCTGATATGGGATCAAAAACCATTGTAGCGGCAGCGCCAACGACAAGACCTGTCGCCATACCCTTTAAAAATCCCGAAACATTACTCATTATCTTGCACCTCCAAAAGTAATACATCTATAGTATTGAACAAAAAAACAATTATAAACCATAAAAATAGTGAAAAAAAGAGAAAAAATCACGCGTGTAAACAAAATTTAACAGAAACCGTATTGACGAAAACACTCATATGTTATATTATATAAGGTACACAATGGGATAGTATAAGTTTAGATAGATTTTGGGCATCGTAGAGAAAGGTAAGGTAAAAATGGCAAATATAAAACCATTCAGAGGATATAGATATAATACGGAAAAAATAGACAGTCTTTCATCAATCGTGTCGCCTCCTTATTATAATATGACGACGGAGGACAAGAATGCGTTTTATGAAAAGAGTCCGTATAATTCTGTGAGATTGTTCGCGGGCAAGAAAAAGGAAACAGATACTGCGGAGGACAATATTTTTACAAGGGCAAAGAATTATCTCAACGATTGGATAAAGAACGAAATTTTGGTTCGGGATAAAGAGCCTGTAATTTATATGTACGAGCAGACAATAGCTGTTGCGAGTGAGGCGCTTTATTCCAATATCAGCTTTGTGGCGCTTGTGGAGCTGGAGGATTTCGGCAGCGGCGTAATTATGCCCTGCGAGAAGCCGCATGAGGTTTCAATGGGCGACCGCTATGAGCTTTTGGCGTCAACAAATGCTGATTTAAGTATGATAAACTGCCTTTATGTTGAAAAGGAAAAGGATTTGTATAACTTAATGAACGAGCTTCACGAGGAAAAGCCGGATATTGAATTTTCATCAAGCGCTCCGGCGGGTGAAAACCTGCATCAGAAGCTATGGAAAATATCATACCAGCCTACTATTGACTTTATTGTTGAGCAGTTCAAGGATTTGCCGCTTTATATAACAGACGGTCAGACGCGTTATGAAACGTGCCTGCAGTACCGCAACTATATGAAGGCAAACAACCCGAACCATACAGGTAAGGAGCCGTACAATTACGCAATGGTATCGCTCGCTAATTCAAAATCGGACGGACTTGTTATGCTGCCGGTGCACAGGGGAGTAAAGTGTCCGAGAAAGTTTAGCGAGGCGATGTTTTTGGCAAATTCACAGGATCACTTTAAAATGGAAAAAATCATTGTTGACAGCGGCGATAAGGACCTTATCGACACGATGCTCAAGCAGATTGTAACAGTAAAGAACGAAACGAGAATATCAGCATATTGCGGCGGCAACTATTTCTACAGAATGATATTAAACAATGACGATTATCTCAAAAAAGAGGTATATCCCGAAATGTCAAAGGAATATTGTCACCTTGACATAGTCGCTTTAAATAAACTGATAATAGACGAGGTTTTCCATATTGATGATGAGGAAAAATACGAGCAGTATGTCCACGCGACAAGAAGCTACAACGCCTGCTTCCGCGGCGTAAACGATGGCACGTACGACATTATGTTCGTTCTAAATCCCGTCAAGGTTGACCAGATACGAAACATCACCGCCGTAGGCGAGTGGCTGCCGGAACTGACGGTCAGCGTTTACCCCAAGCCCTCGGTAGGTGTTCTGATAAATGTTAAGGACGAGTAAAAAAAACCTTGACAATGCACACAAATTATGTTAATATAACTCAGTGACCGCATAGAAAAGGTCGAAAATCCGCATAAAAGCGGTACCTTCGATAGCGAGTCTCCATTAAATAAAAGGAGGTGCAGCAAGTATGTACGCAATTATCGTAACAGGCGGCAAGCAGTACAAGGTATCAGAGGGTGACACACTCTTTATTGAGAAGCTTGACGCAGAAGAGGGCGCAAACGTAACCTTTGACCAGGTGCTTTTAGCAGGCGAGGGCGACGACGTTAAGGTGGGCGCTCCGACAGTAGACGGTGCAACCGTTGAGGCTAAGGTCGTAAAGAACGGCAAGGCTAAGAAAATTTATGTTTTCAAGATGAAGAGAAAGAAGAACGAGCGCACAAAGAAGGGCCACAGACAGCCTTTCACAAAGGTTGAGATAACCAAGATTAACGCGTAAGTTTAAGAAACAGACTATTGATTGGAAACGAGGTGTTTTAAATGGCTCATAAAAAAGGTATGGGTAGTACAAAGAACGGTCGTGACAGTGAGTCGAAAAGACTCGGCGCAAAGAGAGCAGACGGTCAGCTTGTGCTTGCAGGCAACATTCTTGTAAGACAGAGAGGAACAAAAATTCATCCGGGCAATAATGTTGGCAAGGGCAGTGACGATACATTGTTCGCGCTTATCGACGGTAAGGTTAAGTTTGAAAGAAAGGGCAGAGACAAGACGCAGTGCAGCGTTTATGCCAACTAATTTCGTGCTTTTGGGCTGTTGCGGCTTCGCAATAGCCCTATATTTTTCTCTATGGAAGTTTGAGGTGTGATATGCGAAGAAAAAGAATAAAGCAGGTTAACCGTGACGCAAGAATGTCCTTTCGGATAATAACCGGTATATTTCTATGCCTGGTTCTTGCCGGAGCGTTGCTTTTAATGTTGCCGTTTTCATCGCGGGAGTTCGAGTGGACGAACTTTACCGATGCGCTCTTTACTGCAATATCCGCATCGTGCGTTACTGGACTTATCGTTAAAGACACAGCTACATACTGGTCAGAATTCGGCCAGGCGGTAATTATTCTCTTAATTCAAATCGGCGGTATGGGTGTCATAACCATAGGAATAGCGATTATGAAGGCGTCCGGCAAGAAAATAAGCCTTGGTCACAGGAGCCTGATGATGAACTCAATTTCCGCGCAACGTGTCGGCGGAATGGTGAGCCTTGTCAAATTTATAATATGCGGCTCCCTGATTATTGAGCTTATAGGCGCACTTTTGTTTATGACGGTATTCTGCCGTGATTTTGGGTTTAAAGGTATATGGTATTCCGTATTTCATTCAATATCGGCATTCTGTAACGCAGGCTTTGACCTTATGGGTGTAAGAGAGCCGTTTTCGTCGCTTACCTCCTACAGCGCCGACGTAATAATAAATACGGGAATTATGCTGCTTATAATTATAGGCGGTATCGGATTTATGACGTGGGGTGATGTCAGGGATTACAAGTACCATATAAGACGGTATTCTATGCAGAGCAAGATTATTTTGGTAACAAGCTTCTTTCTCATTCTGATACCGGCGGTATATTTTTACTTCACCGAATACACATCGCTGCCGACAGGTGAAAGGGTGCTAAATTCCCTGTTCCAGTCGGTTACGACAAGGACAGCGGGCTTTAACACGTCCGATCTTACAAAAATGAGCGACTCAGGCATCACGGTTATGATAATACTAATGCTGATAGGCGGTTCGCCGGGTTCAACGGCGGGCGGTATGAAAACAACAACGTTTGCCGTTCTGTTCTTGGCAGCCATCGCTGTTTTCGGCAGAAGAAATGATGTAAACTGCTTCGGACGAAGAATATCTCACGAAGCGATACGAAATGCAGGCGCGGTATTGTTTATGTATTTTACGCTGTTTATAGCGGGAGGCATAGCTATAAGTAAAATAGAAAATCTGCCCATTCTTACGTGCCTGTTTGAAACGAGCTCGGCCGTGGGAACGGTCGGACTGACCTTGGGCATAACAAGCGGTCTTTCGGTCGCTTCAAAGGTGATTTTGATGGCCTTGATGTTCTTTGGCAGAGTCGGCGGACTCACTTTGATATATGCTGCTGTTCCGTCGGGCGAAATGCAGCAGATAAGATACCCACTTGAGAAGGTTACTGTAGGATAGGAGGATGCGATATGAAATCTGTTATAATAATAGGCATAGGTGAATTTGGTAAGAATATTGCTAAAGAGATGAACAATCTCGGCTGTGAGGTGATGGCGGTTGATATATCAGAGCCGCACATAAACGAGATACTGCCATATGTTACAAATGCGATAATCGGCAACAGTACAAGCAGAGAATTTGTAAAATCATTAAGCGTTCACGAATATGACGTATGTATTGTTTCCGTCGGAAACCATTTCCAGACGCTTCTTGAAACAACTACGCTTGTAAAAGAACTCGGCGCGAAAAGAGTTATTGCCAGAGCGTCAGATGATGTTCAGATGAAGTTTTTATTAAGAAACGGCGCGGATGAGGTGGTTTATCCGGAAAAACAGATGGCTATGCGAATTGCTACAAAGTACGCGTCAGACAGTATTCTTGACTTCGTCCAGCTTGATAACAACTACACATTGTATCAGATGAAGGCGCCGAAAGAGTGGTATGGACAGACAGTGCAACAGCTTGATGTCCGTAAAAAATACAATATAAATATCATATCAATCAAGCGCGGTATAGGCGTATTTATGCCGGCAGCCGAAACTGAAATTATACCTGAGGACAAGGTCTTTGTTATGGGTGAGCTTGAATCGATTAAGAGATGTTTTAATTTATAATCAAAAGGAATATAACTATGTTTACTGACAAGGCAAAAATATTCATAAAGGCCGGCAAGGGCGGCAACGGCGCGATTTCGTTCCGCCGTGAGAAGTATATCGCCGCAGGTGGCCCCGACGGCGGTGACGGCGGCAGGGGCGGCAGCGTAATCTTCCGCGTGGAGCTTGGTATGACAACGCTGATGGATTTCCGTTATAAGCGCAAGTACGCCGCTGAAAACGGTTCGGATGGCGCGGGTAAACGTCAGAAGGGCAAAAAGGGCGAGGATATTATAATAAAGGTTCCGCAGGGTACGATAGTGCGTGACGCGGAAAGCAATCGTATAATCGCCGACCTTTCAGACCCGGAAAAGGACGTTGTTTTAGCGCGCGGCGGCAACGGCGGATGGGGAAACGCACATTTTGCGACAGCGGTTCGCCAGACCCCTAACTTTGCGAAAAACGGTCAGTCCGGCGACGAAAGAGAAATAATACTCGAACTCAAATTGCTTGCGGATGTGGGACTTGTTGGCTTTCCTAACGTGGGAAAATCAACGATCCTTTCAATGACTACCAAAGCGGACCCAAAAATTGCCGACTACCACTTCACCACGCTTGAACCGAACCTCGGCGTTGTTGACCTCGGTGAAAGCCGCAGCTTTGTTTTGGCTGACATACCGGGAATTATTGAGGGCGCGAGCGAGGGCGTAGGTCTCGGACATGAGTTCCTGCGCCATATTGAGCGTACGAGTATTTTAATTCACGTCGTTGACGTGTCGGGAATTGAGGGCAGAAATCCGATAGAGGATTTTGACATCATAAACGCCGAGCTGTCGGCGTATGACCTGTCGCTCGAGGAAAGACCGCAGATAGTCGCGGCAAACAAAACCGATATAATACAGGACGAGGACGCATACAAGGCGTTCCTTGACGAAATGAAAAACCGCGGTATAGAGGTATTTGAAATCTCGGCGGCAACAAACAAGGGCGTCAAAGAGCTTATGATGAAAACCTACGAGGAGCTTTCAAAATTGCCGCCAATCACAATATTTGAACCTGAAATGAGTATTGAGGAAGAGGAGTTCATTTCCAAGGATGAAAAGGGCTATGAAATAACGCGCGATAATGAGGTATACGTTATTTCCGGCTCGTGGATTGAGGCTGTCGGCGGCAGCGTCAACTTCTCGGATAATGAGTCGCTTCAATACTTCCAGCGTGCGCTTCTGAACCGCGGCGTAATCGAAGAGCTTATTACTATGGGAATAAAAGAAGGCGACACTGTTCGTATAGGTGATTTGGAATTTGATTTTGTATTTTAATACCAAAGAAGGGTAAAATTTCTTACCCTTCTTTTTGTACTTGACGATAGACGCTTTACTTGATATAATATAAAATGTAGAATTATGCGAATAAAATTAGGAGGCATTACAGATATGAAAAAACTGATGCTCGGAAACGAGGCTGTCGCACGCGGCGCATATGAAGCGGGCGTAAGCGTTGTTTCCTCATATCCCGGCACACCGAGTACCGAGATAACGGAAAACATTGTTAAATACGATGATATTTATGTTGAATGGGCGCCTAACGAGAAGGTTGGCTGCGAGGTTGCAATCGGAGCGTCAATCGCGGGCGCACGCTCAATGTCTTGTATGAAGCACGTCGGCCTTAACGTAATGGCTGACCCTGTATTCACAGTAAGCTATACAGGCGTAAACGGCGGACTTGTGCTTTGCGTTGCGGACGATCCCGGAATGCACTCGTCACAGAACGAGCAGGATTCCCGTCACTACGCAAAGGCGTCGAAGATACTTATGCTTGAACCGAGTGATAGCGGAGAATGTAAGGAATTTACCAAGAGAGCGTATGAGCTTTCGGAAAAATATGACACACCGGTATTTTTAAGACTTTCAACAAGAGTAAGCCACTCGCAGAGCCTTGTTGAGGAAGAAGAAAGAACTGAACAGCCGCTAAAGGACTACATAAAAGACCCTGGAAAGTACGTAATGATGCCCGGCAACGCTATAAAGCGTCATGTTGTCGTTGAGGAAAGAATTGCGGCTTTAAAGGAAATGGCTGAAACATCTGATTTGAATGCCGTTGAGGAAAACGGTTCAAAGATTGGCGTAATATCGGCAGGTATCGCATATGTATACGCTAAAGAAGCGCTTGGCGACAAGGTTGACTACTTAAAGCTCGGCGTGGTTTATCCGCTGCCGGAGAAGAAGATCAAGGACTTTGCGGCAAAGTACGACAAGGTATATGTAATTGAGGAGCTTGACCCCGTAATCGAGGAATTTGCAAAGAGCGTCGGCGCAGATGTAATCGGCAAGGAGGTATTCACGCTTCAGGGCGAGTACACACCGGCAATGATTAAAAAAGCGGTTCTCGGCATTGATCCGCCGGAATTTGACGTTATAGACGAGCCTACACCCGTTCGCCCGCCGGTAATGTGCGCCGGATGTCCGCACAGAGGTACATTCTACGTGCTTAAAAAGCTCGGTCTTGTAGTATCAGGCGACATCGGCTGTTACACCTTGGGCGCAACACCGCCGCTGCAGGCTGTTGACACAACCGTTTGTATGGGCGCTTCGGTAAGCGCGGCACACGGTATGGCAAAGGCGAGAGGCGCGGAATTTAACAAGAAGCTCGTTTCTGTAATAGGCGATTCAACCTTTATGCACTCGGGTATTACGGGTCTTGTTGATATAGTTTACAATAAGGGCAACAACACCGTAATTATCCTTGACAACTCCATAACAGGTATGACAGGTCACCAGGACAACCCGACAACAGGCTACACGATAAGAAAAGAGCCTACCAAGCAGGTAAATCTTGTGGCTCTCTGCAAATCAATCGGTATCGAACACGTAGTAGTCGCAGACCCGTTTGACGTAAAGAACTTTGAAGCGGTAGTTAAGGAAGAGGTAAACCGCGAGGAACCGTCCGTTATTATCGCGCAGCGTCCGTGCGCGCTTCTGCCGCCGATGCGTAAGAAGTACTCAGGTCACTGCAAAATTACCGACAAGTGCAAAAAGTGCAAGATGTGTATGAAGATAGGCTGCCCCGCAATTTCGGTTGAGGGTGATACGGTTAAGATAGACAGGACACAGTGTAACGGCTGCGGCTTGTGCACCAACGTCTGTCCGTTTAATGCGATTGAAAGGGAGGACTAATGCCATGAATATAATGATTGTAGGAGTTGGCGGACAAGGTACTCTCCTTGCAAGCCGCATACTCGGAAAGGTAGCAATAAAGGAAGGTCACGACGTTAAAGTGAGCGAGGTTCACGGAATGAGCCAGCGCGGCGGAAGCGTTGTAACGTATGTAAAGTACGGCGAAAAGGTATATTCACCTATCATAGACAAGGGCGAGGCTGACATTATTCTCGCGTTTGAAATGCTTGAAGCAATGCGCGCGCTTCCGTTTTTGAAAAAGGGCGGCAAGATGATAGCAAACACCCAGAAAATGAACCCGATGCCCGTAATAACAGGCGCGATGGAATATCCGGAGAATATTGAAAAGAAGATTGCGGATAAGGTTAATTTACAAGCCGTTGACGCGCTCTCTCTTGCCGAGCGGGCAGGAAATATCAAGGCTGTAAACGTAGTGCTTATCGGACTTCTGGCAAAGAGCACAGACACGGATAAACAGGTATGGATTGACACGATCAAAGAAACCGTACCTGAAAAATTCCTTGAGGTAAATCTTAAAGCCTTTGAGCTCGGCTACTCACTTTAAACATAACGGTATTTACATAAATAAATCTAAAAAGAGGTGACCAAATTGGGAAACTATTTTCAACCGGAAATTGAAACGATGCAGCGTGACGACATTAAGAAGCATCAGCTTGACAAGCTAAGATGGCAGGTAAAGCGCGTTTATGAAAACGTGCCTATGTACAAGGAGCGTATGGACGACGCCGGCGTTAAGCCGAAGGATATAAAGAGTCTTTCGGATATATCCAAGCTGCCGTTTACGACAAAGCAGGATCTCAGAGACTATTATCCGTTCCAGCTTCTTGCCGTACATAAGAGAGATATTGTTCGTATACACGCTTCATCAGGTACAACCGGCAAGCAGGTTGTGGCAGGGGATACGAGAAAAGACCTTGAAATGTGGTCGGACGCGTTTGCGCGTATGCTTGTCGCAACGGGCGGTGATACCAAGTCCATAGTTCAGGTTGCCTATGGTTACGGACTTTTCACAGGCGGTCTCGGCGCGCATCAGGGCGCGGAGAGACTGGGCGCTATGGTAGTTCCGATTTCTTCGGGAAATACCGAAAGACAGATACGCTTTATGTGCGATTTGGGCAGCACACATCTTTGCTGTACACCGTCATATGCAATGTATCTCGGAGAAACGGTCAAGGAAATGGGCGTTAAAAACCAGCTCAAATTAAAGGCCGGTATTTTCGGCGCAGAGCCCTGGACAGAGGAAATGCGAAAGAAAATCGAGGAGGCGCTCGGAATTAAAGCCTATGATATTTACGGACTTACAGAGATAATGGGTCCGGGTGTTGCATATGAGTGCGAATATCAAAACGGTATGCATATCTGCGAGGATATGGTGATTGCGGAAATAATCGATCCGGATACAGGTGAAACGCTTCCCGAAGGCTCATTCGGCGAGCTTGTGCTGACAACAATAGCTAAGGAAGGTCAGCCCATGATTCGTTACCGCACGCGTGACCTTTGCCAGCTAAACTACGAGCCTTGCGCTTGCGGCAGAACGCACGTAAGGATGATGAAGCCTGCGGGCAGAACGGACGATATGCTTATCATCCGCGGCGTAAACGTATTCCCGTCACAGATTGAGGAGGTACTTCTCCGCAACAGTATTGAGGTATCGCCGAATTATCAGATTGTTGTTGACCGCGTTAACAACACAGATACATTTGATATTAACGTCGAGCTTAGCCCGCGCTTTACGGGTGATGTTGAAGCCGAGAAGCACAAGCTGCAGGTTCAGCTCCGCAGTGCGCTTGGCATAGGAGCAAAGGTTCACCTCTTGCGCCCGAAGTCAATTGAACGCAGTGAGGGTAAGGCAAAGCGCGTAATCGACAACAGAAACCTCCGTGACTGACGGATTTTTAAAGGGCGTCAAAAAACGCCCTTTTTTCCTGCAAAAATTTAGACAATCGTACGCTGTTTTTGATGGAAAAACGCTTGAAAAAAAAGGAGCAATGTTGTATAATAAAGTGTAATTTTATTTTAAAACGAAAAGGGGATGAGCAGGTGGATTACCTAATTTTTCTGATACTGTTTCCGCTTCTTGCAGCGGCAGTGTTGGTATTCACAAAAAACAACACCGTGCGTAAAATCGTGGTTTACGCGAGCGCAATTTTGATTATGTGCGCTTCCGTAGCCTTCGTTGTATGGAACCATACAATGATGGACGGCCTTGAAACGAGATACCTCTGGACGGGACACGAAACGCATATCATAGACAAAATTATGCTTGGAATAGAGATACTTCTTATGGTGATTATCGTCATTATTGGTATCAGGCGCAAGAAGTTTCTCGCGCCGTTTTTGTCGGTGGTGGGAACAGGCCTTATGACGTGGTTTGAGCTTTCGGGACTTGCCTCGATAGAAACCAACAATCTTTACTCTGACCAGCTTACGCTTGTTATGGTCCTGCTTGTCGGAATTATCGGCCCGCTTATCTGCATTTACGCGGTAGGCTATATGGAGGACTACCATAAGCATCATACTGAGTTTAAGGACAGAAGAACCTTCTTCTTCCCGATGCTGTTTGTGTTTTTAAGCGCAATGTTCGGTCTTATCACCTCGGCGAACCTTTTGTGGCTATATTTCTTCTGGGAGGTTACGAGCGTAGCATCGTTCCTTTTAATCGGCTACACACGCACGCAGGAAGCGGTAAACAATTCCTTCCGCGCGTTATGGATGAATCTTTTGGGCGGACTTGCCTTTGCGGCGGCGATTATTTATTCAGTAACACAGCTTAACGTTATCACGCTGCAGCAGCTTGTAACGCACATTAACGCTGATTTGCTGCTTATACCGATAACGCTTCTCGCCTTTGCGGCGCTCACGAAATCGGCACAGCTCCCGTTTTCAAAATGGCTTTTGGGCGCAATGGTCGCACCGACGCCGACCTCTGCGCTTTTGCATAGTGCGACAATGGTTAAAGCGGGCGTTTACCTGCTTCTACGCATAGCGCCGGCAATGCACGGCACACACGCGGGTATGATGGTCGCACTTGTTGGCGGCTTTACATTCTTTATCGCAAGCCTGTTCGCCGTAACGGTGAGCGACGGTAAAAAGGTGCTTGCGTACTCAACAATCTCAAACCTCGGACTTATAACCGCCTGCGCCGGAGTAGGTACCGAGGAAACGGTCTGGGCGGCTATACTTCTTCTGATGTTCCACGCCGTATCAAAATCAATGATGTTCCAGGCGGTCGGCGCGATAGAAAACGCAACCGGCAGCCGCGATATAGAGGATATGCACGGACTTATTATGGCGTCACCGTTCCTTGCTCTTGTAATGGTAATCGGTATAGCGGGAATGTTCCTCGCGCCGTTCGGTATGCTTATTTCAAAATGGGCGGCTTTAAAGGCGTTCGTTGACGCGCACAACATATTCCTTATATTGTCAATCGCCTTCGGCAGTGCGACAACAATGCTTTACTGGACAAAATGGCTTACGAAAATACTCGCCTGTAAGGCGCTTTCGCATAAGGTACACCACAAAACCGCGCCGGGCATATGGACTTCTCTGCTCGTTCACGCAACGATTATGGTTGCGCTTTGCGTACTTCTTCCGATACTTTCAAGGTCGGTTGTAGAGCCTGTGCTTATTCAGCTTTACCGTGTAGGCCATACGACCGTGCTTGCGCCGGAGGATCTTATAATAGTCGTTGTAATGGTTATAATGATATTCGTTGTGCCGTTTATTGCGGCATTTATCGTAAGAAGAATGAAGGTTCAGCCGAGTCTTGAATATATGTCGGGAATAAATACCGGCGACAACAGAACGTTCCGTGACTCTTTCGGAAATATCAGATACAACTTCCTTTCAAACTGGTATCTGGTTGACTATTTCAGCGAAAAGAAGCTCTGGAAGATAGCGGTTGCCGTATCGGTCGGAATAATTGTTGTATGCGCCGGACTTGTAATAGGACAATTAAGCGGAGGTGTGACAATATTATGATGAAAATACTTATGATTATAGGATATATTGTCCTTGCTCCGATAGTGGGCGGTCTGCTTGCCGGTCTTGACAGAAAGATAACCGCGCGTATGCAGGGCAGAATAGGACCGCCGCTTCTGCAGCCGTTTTATGATGTTAAGAAGCTTTTAAACAAGGAGATACTTCTCATAAACAATATGCAGTACCTTTTCGCATGGTGCTTTATAGTGTTTATCATATTTACAGGTGCGATGTTCTTTGCAGGCGGAAACATACTTCTTGTGTTCTTCGTATTTACAACTGCTGCGATGTTCCTCGTACTTGAAGCTACTACTACAAACTCACCATATGCAGTAATGGGCGCAAACCGTGAAATGATACAGATGCTCTCCTACGAGCCGATGATACTTCTCACTGCCGTAGGCTTCTACACGGCAACAGAGGTTGCCTTAGGAGCAGGCACGTTCAATATAAGAGAAATCATAGCCGCACCGCTTCCGAATGCTATGTACATTCCGGGCGTGTTTATAGGCTTCTTGTTTATACTGACGATTAAATTCAGAAAATCACCGTTCGATATTTCAACGTCGCACCACGCGCACCAGGAAATGGTCAAGGGCGTCACAACTGAACTTTCGGGCGGAATGATGGCGATAATTGAAATTTCACACTGGTATGAAAACGTATTCCTTTACGGTATCGTTGCAATGTTCACGCTATGTAGCAAGTGGTGGAGCATACCGCTTACGATAGGCGTAATCGCGCTTGTGTTCTTTATGGAAATTCTTATAGACAACACCAGCGCAAGAGTGAAGTGGGATACAATGTTTAAGACAACGTGGATAGTTACGCTGATATTCGGAGCTATCAACATATTCATATTACAGATGTTCGGTTAAGAAAGGAGGACTTTTATATTATGGCAAAGGTTTCAAAATCACCATGGCTTCTGCACTACGACGGTTCAAGCTGTAATGGCTGCGATATAGAGGTTCTCGCCTGTCTTACACCGGTGTATGATGTGGAACGCTTCGGCGTTATAAATACGGGCAACCCCAAGCACGCCGACATACTGCTTATAACCGGTGGCATTAACACGCAGAACAAAGCTGTTGTTGAGCAGCTTTACTCGCAAATGCCTAATCCGAAGGTAGTGTGCGCGGTCGGAATATGCGCCTGCAACGGCGGCGTGTTCAAGGACTGCTACAACATAATAGGCGGCGTTGATAAGGTATTGCCGGTTGACGTGTACGTGCCGGGCTGCGCCGCAAGACCAAACGCGATAATTGACGGCGTTGTAAAAGCCGTTGCAATACTTGAGGAAAAGAGAAAAAATTACAAGCCGGAAGGAGGAAGTAAGGAATGAGAGAGGATTACGTATTAGTTGACCTTACCGCAGACCTTCTTCCCTTGAAGGCTGTTAAGGCAAAGAGCGCCGGCGCAAGACTTGTTCAGATTTGCGCCGTCAATACGGAAACAGGCTACGATTTGCTTTATTCCTTCGCGGAAAAGTACCACTTTGTAACGTACAAGGTACCTTTGAAGCAGGACGAGGAAATAGTGAGCATCTCGGACATCTACCCGTCAGCGTCGCTGTACGAGAATGAAATGCGTGAGCTTTTCGGTGTACAGGTAAGACATATGATGCTGAACTACAAGGACAGACTCTACACAATTGACGCCGTTACTCCGTTTAAGGCGGAGAAGAAGGAGCCGCCAAAGCCGAAATTCACTCCCGAGCAGATTGAGGAAATGAAGAAGGCAGCGGCTGCAAAAAAAGCCGCGGCAGCAAAGGCAGCGGAAGAGAATGAAGCAAAGGAGGCACAGGACAATGGCTAACAGAACGATAGTACCCTTTGGCCCGCAGCACCCCGTACTGCCGGAGCCTATTCACCTTGACCTTGTGCTTGAGGACGAAAAGGTTATAGAGGCAATCCCAAAGATAGGCTACGTACACCGCGGACTCGAACAGCTTGCGGAAAAACGTGACTTTAACGACTACGTATATGTGGTTGAGAGAACGTGCGGTATCTGCTCGTTTATGCACGGGATGGGTTATGTTGAAGCTATGGAGCGTATCTTTGACAAGGAAATCCCCGACAGAGCGAAGTATTTAAGAACCATCTGGGCGGAGATGTCAAGAGTTCACTCGCACCTTCTCTGGCTCGGACTTCTCGCCGACGCGTTCGGCTTTGAAGCGCTTTTCTATCAGTGCTGGAGAATGAGAGAAAAGGTACTTGATATGTTTGAGGAGTCCACCGGCGGACGCGTTATATTCTCTGTAAATAAAATCGGCGGCGTGTTAAAGGATATGCCAAAGGAAATGCTTGTAAAGTTCGTAAAGAACTTTGACGAGATGGAGAAGGAGCTTAAAAAGCTTGTAAAGGTATTCTTAAACGACTATACTGTTGTTTCGCGTTTAAAGGGCGTGGGAATACTTAGCGCAAAGGACGCGGTAACGCTCGGCGCGGCAGGTCCTATGATGCGCGCAAGCGGTATTCAGCTTGACACGAGAACGCTTGGCTACGCGGCATACAGCGATATTGACTTTGACATTATAACAAGCAAGGACTGCGACTGCTATGCCCGCTGCGAGGTCAGAATTAACGAGATATTCCAGTCGTTCCACATAATCCGCCAGGCGGTAAACAAAATACCGGAAGGCGAAATTGCGGTTGACATTAAGGGTAATCCAAACGGCGAAGCGTTTGTAAGACTTGAGCAGCCACGCGGCGAGGCAATCTATTATTGCCGCGCCAACGGCAGTAAGTTCTTGGATCGTATGAGAATAAGAACGCCAACCTTTACAAATCTGATGCCGCTGTTGCACACATTGAAGGGCTGTGAGCTTGCGGATGTTCCGCTTTTGATACTCACTATTGACCCCTGTATCAGTTGTACGGAAAGGTAGGGGATAGAAATGGCAGGTTTAATGAAATTTACAGGTACGGCTTTAAAGAATCTTTTTTCAAAGCCGGTAACAAAGAACTATCCCGCGCTTCCACGAGAGTACCCCGAGCGTACACGCGGCAGTATCAGAAACGATATTGACCAGTGTATCTACTGCGGTATGTGCCAGAGGAAGTGTCCTTCAGGCGCGATAACGGTTGACCGAAACGCGAGAACGTGGACGATAGACAGAATGGGTTGTGTACAGTGTGAGAACTGCGTGAATAACTGCCCCAAAAAGTGCTTGCATATGGATACGCAGTACAGCGAGCCAAGCACAGAAAAGACGGTTGACACGCTCCACACCGAAGCGCCTCCTGCACCGGAAAAGCCAAAGTTTACACCGGAGCAGATAGAGGCGATGAAGAAAGCGGCAGCGGCTAAAAAAGCTGCGGCGGAGACTCAGAAATGATTTGTAAAATAGGGGTTGTAGAAATACAGCCCCTTGAATTTATATGAATATAGAGATAAATTGTTGTTTATATGTGTAGCCGGATAGTGGTCAGGGATGGGCTGTCGAGGGCGCCAGCCCGTACGAACGGGATATTCTCCGGCTTCCTCGTA
>ODAI012599281.1_pt1 | contig 15696 bp, 12 predicted proteins | sample 1539321 | NCBI WGS metagenome assembly ODAI01 (sample SAMN02144231, study PRJEB22623) | gut metagenome | biome: sheep rumen | host: Ovis aries | place: New Zealand
ATCGAGCGCATCGTGGACATTCAGCTGCGCGACGTACGCAAGCGCCTGGAGCGCGAGCGTATCACGCTGGAGCTGTCCGAGTCTGCCGTGGGCATGCTGGCCCTCGATGGCCTGGATCCGGTCTACGGCGCCCGTCCGCTCAAGCGCCTCATCCAGCGCCAGGTGGTGGACAACATCGCAGGGCTCATCATCGATGGGCGTCTGCGCGAGGGTCAGACGGTGCGTGTAGATGTGGGTCCCGATGGAACCACGCTGGTAGCGACGCCGGCGAGCGCGCGTCCGGCAAGCTCCGACGCTCCGCTGGAGCCGGATGCCGTAGAGTAGGCCATGTCGCAACGATAGGTAGATATATATGACTAGCAGGGCCCGTCCGCGTGGCGGGCCCTGCGCATCTGGGATCGCGAGAATCCCGCCTCGAAGGCCTGTACATATAGAGACACGGTGGCTTCATGCTGCTTGCACTATAATGGCGCCATTCATGCGGGAACCACAGCTCAAACGGAGGAGTGCTACATGAGGTGCCCCCACTGCGGAGCCGACAATCCCAACAATGCGGTCTTTTGCGGACAATGTGGCGCGTTCTTGTTGAACGAGGACGTCCCTCAGACAGAGCCAGCCGCGCTGGCCGAGGACGCTCCTCAGGCAGACCATGCTGCACAGGCCGAGGACGCTCCTCGCAAGGCTTCGCGCAGGCCGGCCCATGCCAAGCCAGCGGCTATGGTGGAAGACCCCGCCGAGGAACTTGCAGGTGATCGCCCCGTGCATGTGGCTACTGCAGGTGACGACTGGAAGGTCGACCAGCCCACGGAGGTGGCACCTTCGGTGGATGCTGCTCCTCAGCCCTATGCTGACGATGATGCCGACAGGACGCAGATTCATGCTGCGCAGATGCTGGCGGCAGCCATCGAAGACATCCATGCAATGGGGCGTGTGCCTGCGGCGCACGCACCTGCTACGTACGTCCCTGTGGAAGACGAACCTGCTGCAGATGCGTCTGTTGCCGGCGAGTCCCCTGCGGTTTGGCAAGATGCTGCGGATGACGAGCCAACCGAGCCCGAGCCTGCCCTGGTGACCGAACCGGAACCGACACCGGCACCGGTTCCGGCCGAGGCTGCGCCCCTCGAGGTGCCTGCCGCACCGCCTGTCGTGAGCGATGATGAGGTGGAACGCCTGATAGAGGGGCTTCCCACGAACGAGGCCCGCCGTGCAGCCGAGGAGCAGGCGCGCAGGGAAGAGGAGGCTCGTCTCGCACGCGAGGCTCAGATTGCCCAGATGTCAGAGGATCTTGACGAGCCGGACGAGACCGGAGCACTGCTGGCGGCTGCAGAGGCGCTGGAAGGGCGCAACACAGGGCTTGAGCCGGGCATTATTCCCGTGAGCGAGACCATGCTGCGCATGCCGCCCGTTGAGCTGGGCGAAGGCCAGTTTGTGGTGCGCAACACGCGCGACTACGACCACGATGCGCAGTCTGTCAACGTGGCGTCGAGCGTGGAGAACTTCGATACCATCGTGGAGCCCGCGGGCAAGCGTCGCGACACGCGACGCGATCCGTACGCGCGCAGCGCCCGCAGGGGCGAGGCGCCGGGCGAGGGCAACAGCCGAAGCAAGCTCAGGCCGCTTCTGGCCATGCTGATTATCGCGCTCGTGCTGGGCGGCGGCGGAGCCGTGCTCACCTATGGCATGGAAATGTGGGGCGGAAAATCGGTTCCCAGCATGATGGGTGAGTCGCAGGCCAACGCGGAGTATCAGCTGGAAGAGCACGGCCTTAAGGCCAAGGTGGTGGAGCAGCCCGCCGACGATGCTATCGGCAAGGTGGTCAAGCAGTCCCCCGGCGCAGGCGAGCGTGTGCCCGAGGGTAGCACGGTAACCATAACGGTTGCCACCAACCGCGTGATTCCGCAGGTAGTGGGTGCAACAGAGGAAGATGCACGGACTGCGCTGCGCGATGCGGGTGCCGAGCGCATCGTGACCGTCAACAAGCCTTCGAGCGAGCCGGAGGGTACCGTCATAGCCATCTCGCCCGAGGAGGGCAAGACGTTCCTCTCGCGCAACGACGTGACCATCACGGTGGCAGGGCCCTATACCGTGCCCGACGTCATCGGAAGGAAAGAGAAGGATGCGGTAGATGCCGTCAAGGCGGCCGGACTCAACGCCGAGATCAGTTATGTGAACTCGGAACGGACCGTGCGCACGGTGGTGGAGACCGAGCCTGCTCCCGGTTCGACCATCGAAGAGGGAGGCACCGTGCAGGTGCGTGTGTCGTCCCCCTACCCCAGCGACCCGCACCATCTGGCGGAGTTCTTCGCGCACTCGTCGCAGGACGTGAACACCTTCCTCGAGCAGAAGAAGTTCGTATTTGGTAACGGCTTCATGGACAGCATGGGCAATGCCCTTGCCACCTACACCTCGGACAATCAGGGCGATATCACGTTCTCGTCGCAACCGTACTCCTTCGCACTGACCTTCCCCAAGGAGGGGTCGTCAAACGTGCTGTCCACAGGCGCGCCCATCGCGGGCGTGCGGCTGGACTTTGCCGCAGGCGACGTGCCCAGCACGGCGGACCGCGCGGCAATCGACGCGCTGGCCAAGACCTGCGGCTTTACGGGCATGACCGATGTATGCGACAACAAGACCATCACGGTGCCCAATGGAACCAAGAAGATCGCGGCCACCTTTACTTGCGGCAGCGGAAAGATGGGCGACCTGAACTGGACGGTGCTTGTGGTAAGCATGAATGGTCAGCAACACGCATCGGCCACGTGCTTCAAGAACGGGCTGTACTCTTCGACGAGTCTGGGAACGTTCAACAACAGTCTGTGCCAGTTCGAGGCTTACCAGGAGGTCTACCTCAATCCCGCGTACCAAGTTGTGGAGACTCCCAAGAAGGACACCAGCAAGAAGTCCGAGAAGAGCTCTGACAAGGATTCCGACAAGAGTTCCGACAAGAAGGACACCGACGATACGAGCTCCAACAACAACGCGTCCGACGAGAACAAGAACACCGAGGAAGCGTCTCTCGGTGCAGACGACCAAGGAGGCTGGGAGGCCAATGAGTACACCACAAACGACTAAGGCTGACGCCAGCTCCAAGCGCCCGGTAGATGAGACGCGCGAGAGGGTTGACGCAGCTTTCCTGCGTGCGGAGAACGAGGATGACGACGGATACGACCCCTATTCCGACCGTCCCGCAACGCCCGAGCCGCTCTTCGAACGCGACCCTTGGGCGTGAGCGTCGGCATCTGCTTCGGGTGCTACCGAAGGGGGCTTCAGCCGATGTCAACGCTGGTCGAACGGAGGTTTGGCTAGGACTCCCGCTCGCTAAGACAAGCATCGGGGCCACACTACCTGCGCTTGAGCGCAAGGGGGGTGGCCCCGACGATTCGAAAACGAGCTTACGGGTTAGCCCAAAAGTCTACGGGTTAGCCCAAGGCCTTACAGGCTAGCCCAAGACCTGCTGCATCATGTTCCACAGGAACATGGCAGCCAAGACCAGCAGCGCTACCACGGCCAACAGCGCCAGCACCGACTTCCTGCGGCGAGCGCGCTCGCGCGAAGCAAAGATGCTGCGCCTTCCCTTGGGAATCTCAAGATACTGCCCATAGCGCGTGCCGCTTTTGACGCGCGACATGTTGCTGCGCGACCGGCGGTACGCCATGCCCGAAAGCGGCGTGCCTCCGCCAATGCTTATGTTGGAGTCGTGCGTGTAGGTGAGAGAGTCTTCGCTGGCGTCGGCAATGTCGTCGACGGTGCCCTGGCTGCGGTGCGGCGCACGTTTGCGCACGTAGCGCGGCGCGGCAGGCGCAGCCGGAGCGGCGTAGGCGATGTCGTCGGGCCCGTCGATGGGGTCTTCGTCAACTACCGCGCCGGTCGAGGCCGCCATGAGGATAGAGCCCGTACCCGAGAGAAGATCTTCGTTAGATGCCAAGAACGACCCGGTGCTGTCGAGCGGGCCGACGGTCGGAAGCTCTGCGTCGAGCCGAGCCTGCGCTGCCTTGCGTGCGGCGCTTTGCGCGTTGCTCTCGAGGTCGTCCATGGATGCCTCCAAAGGCATGAGTACGAGTGATGCTCGCACTATTCTAGTGCAGCGTTGGAGCACGTGGGCGCACACACCAATAACCCCAGAATCTATCTCCCTTGCCCATGTGACCTGCGCAATTAAAGCTAAGTGTGAAGCACTTAGATTTGATGAGTCAAATTAACTAAGAAAATCTTGGTTTGAGTGTATAAAAGCCGAAAGGCGGGGAACAAGTATCTATGACACCCGGGATGACCCAGGAGGCATCCATTGCAAGGCCAAGGAGTGAGTATCATGGCAAGCCTTATTCCGTATAGCAACTACGAGCGCGCGCTTCGCAGGCAGTTCCCCTTCGACATGTTCGACGACTTCCTCACCTCGCCGCTTACCGCCGTCAACGGTGGAGACGCCTTTAAGATGGACGTCGAGGACGCAGGCGATGCGTACGTGGTGACGGCGCACCTGGCCGGCGTGAACCGCGACGAGATTGACGTCGAGCTCAACGAGGGTCGCCTGTCCATCTCCGTCGACAAGACCGAGACCGAAGAGGAGAAGGGCAAGAACTACCTCCACAAGGAGACCCACGCTTGGAGCGCGTCGCGTGGCGTGTACCTTAAGGATGCGGCCACCGAGGGCCTGTCCGCCAAGCTGGAGGGTGGCGTGCTGACCATCAACGTGCCCAAGCAGGTCGCCAAGGAGAATGTGACCAAGGTCTCCATCGACTAGCGTCACGCGCGAACATCGACCAGCGCAAAGCGCAAAACGAGTTGCAGGGGCGGTGCCGAGAGGTGCCGCCCCTCTCTTATGCCGCAGGTGAGTGGTTGTGAGCTTGGATGCACCTGCGCGTGGCGTGCTACCAGACAACCAGCGGCTCGTCCTGCGGGGCGAGGCGTAGGGTAGCGCCGCTCACACATCCCTCAAGTGCCTTGCGCACATGGTTGGGCGTGTTGTTCTTCTCCGAGATGTGCATGGCGACGACGACTTGTGTCTGCGAGCCTACCAGCTGCGGAAGTGCCTGTGCCGCCTGAAGGTTGGACAGGTGTCCGTGACGTCCGCCCACGCGTGCCTTCAGATAGCCGGGGTAGGGGCCGGTCGCCAGCATGTCGGGGTCGTGATTTGACTCGATGCCCAAGATGCGGCAGCCACGCAAAACCTCGCTGGCATCACCGGTGAGCACACCGGTATCGGTTGCCCAACCCGCTGCATCGAGGGTGTCCCCGCTGTCGCGCACCTCAAAGCGGTATCCTACCGGGTCTGCCACATCGTGCGAGAGCGCGAAGGTCTGCAGGTGCATACCGGCAATATCAAACGCATCGCCGCAGGTAAACTGGGTAAAGGGGATGTCTTGGAGGGTGCTGCGCGCACGCATGGTAGCGCGCGTGGCAAAGATCGGCCCTGCGAAGTGCTTGGCCACCACGGGCAGGCCTTTGACGTGGTCGCTGTGCTCGTGGGTGATTAGGACGGCCTGCACGCGCGAGAGGTCGCACCCTGCAAGGTCGGCGCGGCGGTGTAGTTCGCGGCGTGACAACCCGCAGTCGACCAGAATGGACCCGTCGGGCCCCTCGACGACGGTTGCGTTTCCCTTCGACCCGCTGGCAAGCAGGTAGAGGTGAATGTGCGGGGTATAGCTGACGCTCACGAGGCCTCCTTACGTGCGACTACGCTAGGGTAGCACGACACTCCCCCGCCTTGTCGGCAGCACCTATACCTTGCTACCATGTGCGGGCCTAAGCTGCTACCATCTGCCTGTGCAAGATAAGGGGGAGAACATGCCAAGTGTCATGCGGAGATATGCGGGCGGCGAGGGGCGCTTCGACCGGCCTTCGGGGCAGGACAACCCCGAGCTGAGCGGTCCGGTAGTGCTCATGGTGTCGGGTGGAGCGGACTCAACGGCCCTTTTGGTGCTGGCGGCAACCTCGACGCTCGACATAGACGATGGCCGCGGTAACGCGCGCATCGCGCGCGAGCGCCTGCATGTGCTCCATGTCAACCACGGCCTGCGCGGGCTGAGCGCCAAGGAAGACGAGGAATTTGTCTGCGAGCTGTCCGAGCGCTACGGCATCCCGTGCACGGTGAGGCGCGTGGACGTGGCTGCGCTGGCCCGAAAGGCACGCGAGGCCGGAGACGCTGCCGGCTCAAACGTGGAGAACGCGGGGCGCGAGGTGCGCTACGCCGCCGCTGTTGAGCTGGCAAACCAGCTGGCCGAGGAGTTTGGCGTGCCACGCTCGTCGGCGCGCATCCTCACGGCGCACACGGCCGACGATCGGGCCGAGACCTTCTTCATGAACGCCATCCGGGGCACTGGCCCGGCGGGACTTTCGTCCATCCCGCGGCGCCGCAACCGCATCGTGCGCCCGCTCATAGACTTGACGCATCGGCAGCTGTGCGACCTGCTGCGCATGCGCGGCATCGTGTGGCGCGAGGACGACACCAATCACGACACACGCTACCTGCGCGCTTATGTACGGCATGAGATCATGCCTGTGGCGCGCCACCGCAACCCGCGCGTGGCGGAGAGCCTGGCTACTACCTGCGAAATTCTTTCCGACGAGGACGCATACCTCAACCAGCTGGCATCGCGTGCGTATCGCGACCTGGTGCGTCGCGAGGACGACGGGGTCATTGCGCTGGATGCGGCGCGGCTGGCTGCGCTCGAGGTGGCCCTCGCGCGGCGTGTGGTGCGCAAGGCGCTTCTGGTGGTATGCCCGGCAGCGCGGCTTGAGGCGCGCCACATTGCGCAGGTGCTCCAGCTGGTGGCAGCTGGCAAAGGGTCGGGCACAGTGCCGGTCGATGTTGACGTGCGGGTGGAGTTTGGCCTGCTCATGATACGTGCAGCCGACGCGGTCGCAGCGGCGGCCCATGCCTGGCTCGAGGTGCCGGGTCAGCTGGAGCTTGGGGATGGTCGTGTGCTTACGGCTCGGCTGGTGCAGGTGCCCCAGGGTTCGCGGGCGCCTGAGGTGGCGCGGGCCCATGGGCGCGAATGGGAAGGGCAGTCGGTGCTGCTCGATGCGGCTGCGGCGGGGGTAGACCCCGTGCAAGGCGGGCGTTTGTGGGTCGATGCGGTGCAGCCGGGCGACCTCCTGTGTCCCTTGGGCATGCATGGCCAGTCGAAGAAGCTCAACGACCTTCTGGCCGAGGCACATGTGCCCGTGGCAGACCGTCCCTCGGTGCCCATCGTGCGCACCTCCTCCACTGGTCCCGTGGTATGGGTGGCGGGCATACGGGCTGACGAGAGGTGCCGCGCGACCGTCGACACCAAGGCCATGCTCGAGCTCACGCTCGAAGAGGCCTAGCGAGGCGCTCATTTTGCCTGTAAGCTGCGCGTCATGCTTCAACTCATCGCATGCTTTACACACCTAGCTGCTATTATGAAGGGTTGTGAGCGTACGACGGGTAGGCCCGTCTTGCAGGAAAGGTTTCCTATGACTATGCAGCTGCATCCCGACATCGAGGAAGTCATCCTTGGCGAGGACCAGATTCACCAGATTGTGGCCAGCCTCGGCGCACAGATTTCGCGCGACTATGCCGACAAGAACCCGCTGATTGTGGCGGTTCTGCGTGGCGCGTTCGTCTTCATGGCGGACTTCGTGCGCGAAGTGACGGTGCCGTGCACCATGGACTTCATGGCGGTGTCGAGCTATGGCACGAGCACCAAGAGCTCAGGCCGCGTGCGCATCATCAAGGACCTTGATACCGACATCGAGGGACGGCACGTGATCATTGCCGAGGACATCCTCGATTCGGGCCTGACGCTCTCGCACCTCATCAACATGCTCGCGCAGCGCAAACCTGCGTCCATCAGCATCTGCGCCTTTGCGGTGAAGGATGTCCCGGAGCGCACGTCGGCCGTCACGCCCGCGTACGTGGGCACGCATGTGCCGGACAAGTTTATCGTGGGCTACGGGTTGGACTACGCCGAGCACTATCGCAACCTGCCTTACGTGGGCGTTCTTAAGCCCGAAGTGTACAGCTAGGCCAAGCACGCGCCGGCGTTGAGGGTGCTGCGGCGCGGTTAGGCCCAAAGCTCAAGCACGACTAGCAAGACCAAGGAGAGTACTTCGTGCCAGAAAACAACGAACCCAACACCAGGGAGCGCGGCCCGTTCGACCCACGTTCGGCCATCGCGTATCTCGTCATTGCCATTGCGCTCGTGGCGTATATGCTGCACAGCTTTAGGGGCGGCATTGCGGCAAACAAGGCAATCGACACGCTGTCAACCAACGAGTTCGTCACTGCGGTGAAAGAGAACCGCGTGAACTCGGTCACCTACAAGACTTCGAACGGCAAGCTTTCAGGCGAGTACTGGAAGAATACCGAGAAGAAGGGCGACAAGAAGGCCCTGAAGAAGTTTGAAAGCTTCTACGTGGGCACAGACAGCCTACAGGAGCTCATGGGCGCGCATCCGAAGGTCACGTTCAAGATAGACACCGCCGACGGGTCGATTTGGGAGCTGCTGCTGACGACGGCACTGCCCACCATCATCCTCATTGGTGCGATGCTCTACTTCATGAACCAGATTCAAGGGCAGAATGGCCGCGCGATGAGCTTTGGTCGCACCAAGGCCCAGACCAGCGAGGAGACGCGCCCCAAGACCAAGTTTGCCGATGTCGCGGGCATCGACGAGGCCGTGGAGGAGCTGCAGGAGGTGCGCGACTTTCTGGCCGAGCCAGAGCGCTACCTCAAGATGGGTGCTAAGATTCCGCACGGCGTGCTGCTGGTGGGCCCTCCGGGATGTGGCAAGACGCTTCTGGCCAAGGCCGTTGCCGGTGAGGCGGGCGTGCCGTTCTTCTCCATCTCGGGCTCCGACTTCGTGGAGATGTTCGTGGGCGTCGGCGCAAGCCGCGTGCGCGACCTGTTCAAGCAGGCAAAAGAGGCTGCGCCGGCCATCATCTTCATCGACGAGATCGATGCGGTGGGTCGTCAGCGTGGTGCCGGTGTGGGCGGCAGCCACGACGAGCGCGAGCAGACGCTCAACCAGATGCTCGTGGAGATGGACGGCTTTGAGGACAGCTCCGCGGTCATCCTGATTGCGGCCACCAACCGTCCAGACATCCTCGACCCGGCACTGCTGCGTCCTGGCCGCTTCGACCGTCAGGTGACGGTGGACCGTCCCGACGTCAAGGGTCGCGAGAAGATTCTGCGCGTGCATGCGGCAAACAAGCCCCTGCGCGGCGAGGTGGATTTCGAGCGCCTGGCCAAGCTCACCCCCGGCTTTACCGGCGCGGACCTTGCCAATCTCATGAACGAGGCTGCGCTTCTGGCAGCGCGTCGGCGCAAGGAGACCATCGGCATGCCCGAGATTGAGGAGGCCATGGAGCGCGTCATTGCCGGCCCGGAGAAGAAGGGCCGTGTGATGACGGAGGGCGAGCGTCGCACCATCGCCTACCACGAGAGCGGCCATGCGCTGGTAGGGCACCTTCTGGAGAACGCCGACCCCGTGCACAAGATCAGCATCATCAGCCGCGGACAGGCGCTGGGTTACACGCTCAGCCTGCCGGAAGAGGACCACTTCCTCGAGACGCGCAGTGCCATGCTCGACGAGCTGGCAGTCTTCCTGGGTGGACGCACGGCCGAGGAACTTTTCTGCGACGACATCACCACCGGTGCGTCCAACGACCTCGAGCGTGCCACCAAGATGGCCCGCGAGATGGTCACGCGTTACGGCATGAGCGAGGCGCTGGGTACGCAGGTGTACGGTGAGGCACAGCACGAGGTCTTCCTCGGGCGCGACTACGCCAACCACCAGGACCTTTCCGCCGAGACCACCAAGCGTATCGACGACGAGGTGGAGCGCATCATGCGCGAGGCCCACGAGCGGGCACGTGCGATTCTTGAGGCAAATGCCGATCGTATGCACCAGATGGCGGCCGTGCTGCTAACGCAGGAGACTGTCGAGGGCGACGAGATGCTCGCGCTGCTCAACGGCACCTACGACGAGTGGCAGGTCGAGCATGCCGACGAGAAGGCCGCGCACGACGCAGCTGACGAAGAGGATGTGCAGGATAAGCCGTCCGACAACTCCGATCAGCCCGGCGGTGACGGTCCGCGTCACGCGCAGCGCCCGATTCCGGTGGAGGAGCCATCTCCTGTGCCTGTGCCGCTGCCCGAACCTCCCATGGCGGGCAGCTCGGCGAAGTAGCTAGGGAAACTGCACGAAGCAGCCGTCCCCCGGCACGCTGGAATGGACTGACCGTTCCGCGTGCCGGGGGACTTTTTGGTGCGGCGTGTCACTTGGGCGGACTGGTTGCAAGAGGTCCGCCAGGATGACGCGTTTTCCGGCGATATCGGCAAGACTTGCGTCATAGAGGCGGACGTGTCAGAAGAGACCCGCGCGGATGACGCGACTTTGCGTCACCGCGGCGGACCAGTCGCGGCAGCGGCTCCTGAACGACATCAAGTTCCATCGTTTCACAGGCACGAAACCACGGATGCCCTCTGCGCGCGTACAATGACCAAGAACAGCCAAGCTTACAGGGGAGGATTCGCTATGGCCATCAATCAAAAAAGCTATGACTACGGTGCCGCCAAGTCGTCCATTCGCGAGATAGCTGCCTACGGTGCTGCACGCAAGGCCGCCATTGGTGCCGAGAACGTCTACGACTTCAGCCTGGGCAACCCGTCCATCCCTGCGCCCGAAGCCGTACGCGCCTCGATGGAGCGCAGCTTAGCCCTGCCAGCCACGCAGGTCCATGGCTACACTCCCGCAGCGGGTCTGCCCTCCGCGCGCGAGGCGGTGGCTAAGTCGCTCAACCGTCGCTTTGGCACTGCCTACGAACCGAACGACCTCTATCTGACCTGCGGCGCAGCAGCCTCCATCTCCATCAGCTTCCACGCTCTGTGCAATGCAGGCGATGAGGTCATCGTCATCGCTCCGTACTTTCCCGAGTACCGCGTGTGGATCGAGACGGCGGGTGCCACCTGCATAGAGGTGCTTGCCGACCAGCAGACCTTCCAGATTGACACCGAGGCAGTGGCGGCCGCCATCAACGAGCGCACCAAGGCCATCATCATCAACTCGCCCAACAACCCGGTGGGCGCGGTCTATACGGCGGACAACCTGCAGGCGCTGGCAGATGTGCTGCAGGCGCGCGAGTCTGAGCTGGGCACGCGGATTTACCTCATCTCCGACGAGCCGTATCGCGAGATAGTCTATGGTGCCGACGTTCCCTGGGTGCCGGATTTCTATGACCGTACGCTGGTGACCTACTCCTACTCCAAGAGCCTGAGTCTGCCGGGCGAGCGCATTGGCTGGGTGCTGGTGCCACCTACCAATCCCGAGCACGACGAGCTGGTGCTGGCTGTGGCCGGCGCTGGTCGCAAGCTGGGCTTTGTGTGTGCGCCGGCCATCTTCCAGCGCGTGCTGATGGACTGCGTGGATGAGCCCTCCGACGTGGAGGCCTACGCCCGCAACCGTACGGCGCTGACGGAGGGCCTGGGCAAGCTTGGCTACGAGTACATTGAGCCTGACGGTGCCTTCTACCTGTGGGTTAAGGCTCTCGAGCCCGATGCGCAGGCGTTCTTCGAGAAGTGCAAGGCACTTGACCTGCTGCCGGTGCCCTCCGACTCCTTCGGCTGCCCCGGCTGGATTCGCATTGGCTACTGCGTGAGCTACGAGACCATCGTCAACTCCATGCCCGCCTGGGCCAAGCTCAAGGCACAGTACGAGTAACACGCCAGCGCCGGGCCTCATTTGGGCTGCAGCTAACACGCCGCAGGCATCCACCAAGGGGTAACCCCTAGTGGCTGCCTGCGGTATGTATGGCTAGGGAACCCCTGTGGCCACGAGGGGACGGTCCTTTGGGCGGCTATTCGTCTCTGGCGGTCCCTCTCCTGCGGGCAAATCTATAGGAAGTGAAACCATGGTGCACATTACCTGCGACACGCATACGCACACGACCTTCTCGCGGCACGCGTACTCCACGGTGGAAGAAAACGTGCGTGCGGCGGCGGAGCTGCGCTGCGAGCTGCTGGGCGTGACCGACCACTTCTCTTCTATGGTGCACCCCGAGGTGGCGACGGGTGTCGACCTGCGCGACTACCAGCACTTTCTCAATTTTGAGGTATGGCCGCGCACCTGGCATGGCGTGCGGCTCATGCATGGGTGCGAGGCGGACATCGTAGACCTCGAAGGCCACCTGTACGGCTGGGACATGCCGGTCGACCGCGGGCTGGGCGGGCCCTACGCGTGGCGCGACACCCTGCAGGAGGCGGTGTTTCGCGACTGCGACTATGTTATAGCCAGCGTGCACGCGCATACCTGGGCGCTTGAGGCCACGCGCGCGCAGCTCACCAACATGTACGTGCAGGCGCTGCGGCATCCCAAGGTGCTCATCTTGGGGCACGTGGGCCGCACGGGGCTCGATGTGGACATAGACGCCCTTGCCGAGACGGCGCGCGATGCAGGAAAGCTCATCGAGATCAACGAAAGCAGCCTCTACGGCAGGCAGGACAGCAGCGAGCGCTGCCGCCAGATCGCACGCCGCTGCATGGCGGTGGGCTGCATGGTGTCCACCGGCTCGGACGCGCACATCTCGTGCGACGTGGGGCGCTTCGACCACACGCGCGCCCTGCTAGAGGGGCTGGGCTTTCCCGCGCGGCTGGTGGCCACGCGGGATGCGGAGATCTTCCAAGACGTGCTGGCGCGGGCGCTCGGCTAGGCGCGGGCAGGCGTGCGGGGTGCGCGCGATGCCCGCTGCCAGGGCTTACAGCTCTATGGTGAGGCCCACCGGGCAGTGGTCGCTGCCCATGACCTCGTTGTATATGGAGGCGCCCGTCACGTTGCTGGCCACGCGGTCGCTCACCAAGAAGTAGTCGATGCGCCAGCCGGTGTTGTTCTGCCGTGCGCGGCCGCGATAGCTCCCCCAGCTGTAGGCCCCCTCAAGCTGGGGGAATCGCGCACGGAAGGTGTCGGTAAAGCCGGCGTCGAGCAGCTTGCCAAAGCTCTCGCGCTCCTCGTCGGAGAAGCCCGCGTTGCCGCGGTTGGGGCCCGGGTTCTTGAGGTCTATCTCCTCGTGCGCCACGTTGAAGTCGCCGCAGGTCACCACAGGCTTGCTGGCGTCAAGCTCCTGCAAGAACTCCCGGTAGCGGCGGTCCCAGGCAAGGCGCGTCTCAATGCGGCGCAGCCCGTCCTGAGCGTTGGGGGTGTAGACGTCCACAAACCAAAAGGTGGGAAACTCCAGCGCGCACACGCGGCCTTCGTCGTCGGCCACCTCGCAGCCAATCTGGCGCACCACCTGCAGCGGCTCCTCGCGGCTCCACACTGCGGTGCCCGAGTATCCCTTGCGCTCGGCGTAGTTCCAGGTTTGATGATAGCCGTCAAACTGCAGCTCCTTGAGCTTGGCGCGCTGGTCGTCCTGCAGCTTGGTCTCCTGGATGGCGAAGACGTCGGCGTCAAACGAGGCGAAGATTTCGGCAAAGGACGGGTCCTTCTTGAGGGTGGCGCGCAGGCCGTTGACGTTCCACGAGACAAGGCGCAGCTCGCGCGGGGAGGTGTTGGACATGGGGGCTCCTTGGGTCGTACGTTGACCAGCCCAGTATATACGAGGGCTTAGGACGGTGCTTAGACCTTGCGTGCACCCGCGCTTGTGGGCGTCTACAGCCCCACGAACTCCCTCAGGCGCGGCATCTCGCGGCGCAGCTGCTCGTGCCCCAGCGCGTAGGCGCGCTGCAGGCGCGACGTGTCGAGCGTGCCGTTGCTCACGGGCATCACGTGGGGCCGTATGACCAGCGCGCGTCCCTCGCGCTCCAGCCCGGCTATGCGGTCGAGCTCGGCGTTGTAGCGCTCGGGGCGGGTGAGCGTGGCCTCAAGCACCTGTGGCTGCCCGGCAAAGAGCCTGCCAAACACCGCACGCTGCACGGCGGTCAGCGGCTTCTTGCGGTAGCCCGCCGGCCGCGTGGCCAGCAGGACGAAGCGCTCGTACCCGTCCTGCTCGGCAAGGTGCAGGGGAAGGCCGGCTCCCTTGCCCAGCCCTCCGTCAAGGTAGACCTTGCCGTCGAGCGGCAGGGACTTCATGGCTATGGGGATGGTAGAGCTGGCGCGCACGCAGTTAATCATGCGCCACACGTCGGGCATGTCGTCCTTGGTAAAGGTGGCGGTGCGTCCCGTGGCCGCCTCGAACGCCTGGATGCGGATGCGTGCGGGGTTGGCGCAGAAGGAGTCCCAGTCAAAGCCGCAGAAGCCATCGCGGATGCAGCCCTCGTAGAGGTAGTCGGCGTTGAAGTAGCCGCGGCCGCGCACAAAGCTGCCCACGCCGCCCACCGGCTCGGCGCCGTCGATGGCCAGAAACGCCATGTGCACACGCGCCTGGTCGCGCGAGACGTAGTTGATGGTGTGGCTCGCCCCGGCAGATATCCCGCAGGCATAGTCAAAGTACACACCCTGTTCAAGCAGCAGGTTTACCATGCCAGCGGTATAGGCGCCGCGGTATCCGCCGCCCTCAAAGACCAGCGCGCAGCCATGGATGTTATTGGCGAGCGGCGTGCGGCGCCCTTCGGGAGCCTGCCCTTCGCTTGTCATGCCCCAGCGCCTCCTTAGGTGTTAGCATCGACAGAAGGATGGTACTACGCACGGTTCACAGGGATTTGACGAGCAGGTTAACTCTTGAGCCGTGGGGCAGCGCGTGTGCGCATGTGCACCGCGCCACATCCACGGCGCCAGAACGAAGGAGGAGGCTACCATGGCACGCACGATTACCGATCCGCAGGAGGCGGCACTCGAGCTCAGGGAGCGGGTGGACAAGGCCCGCCGGGTGGTGTTCTTTGGCGGGGCAGGCGTGTCTACCGCCAGTGGCATCCCCGACTTTCGTAGTGCCGACGGCCTCTACCACCAGCACTTCAAGTACCCGCCCGAGACCATGCTCTCCCACAGCTTCTACGTGAGCCACACGGCGGAGTTCTACGATTTCTACCGTGAGCGCATGATTTGCCTCACGGCCAAGCCCAATCAGGCGCACTACAAGCTGGCCGAGCTCGAGCGCGAGGGCAAGCTTCTGGCCGTAGTCACGCAGAACATCGACGGCCTGCATCAGATGGCGGGGTCAAAGGCCGTGCTCGAGCTGCACGGCTCGGTGCATCGCAATATCTGCCAGCGCTGCGGCCACGTGCATTCCGCTGAATGGGTGCTCTCCACCACCGGTGTGCCGCGCTGCGAGAAGTGCGGTGGCCCCGTGAAGCCCGATGTGGTGCTCTATGAGGAGAGCCTCGATGACGACGTCATCACCACGAGCTTGCGCGCCATCGCCAGCTGCGACATGCTCATCATTGGTGGCACAAGCCTGGTGGTCTATCCGGCGGCGGGGCTCATCCGCTACTTCCAGGGCGACCAGCTGGTCATCTGCAACCTGCAGCCCACGCCGCAGGATGCCAGCGCCGACCTCGTCTGTGCCTGCGACATCGCAAAAGCCTTCGCCTGGTAGCAGCCCCGGCAACAAAGGGACACGCCCCTGATTGCCGGCTGGCAACGAAGGGACACGCCCCCAATTGCTGGCAACGAAGGGACACGCCCCTGATTGCCGGCTGGCAACGAAGGGACACGCCCTTGTTTGCCGGCTGGCAACGAAGGGACACGCCCTTTATTGCCAATTGCCGAAAGCCTTGGGCAAGGCAGCTTAAGGAAACCGAAAGGTTGCCAGCAGGTTCACCGAAAGGTTGGCCTCCTATTCTTGGGTCATACGAAGTAAGGA
>ODAI013445383.1_pt1 | contig 15695 bp, 13 predicted proteins | sample 1539321 | NCBI WGS metagenome assembly ODAI01 (sample SAMN02144231, study PRJEB22623) | gut metagenome | biome: sheep rumen | host: Ovis aries | place: New Zealand
GGCTGTGGCTGCCAAGACCAAGAACGCCAAGAAGCGTGCTCTCTACATCTCTTCTGCAGTTCCTGCCTTCCTGGGCATTACCGAGCCTGCTATCTTCGGTATCAACCTCCGCTTCATGAAGCCCTTCATCTATGGCCTGGTAGGCGGCGCCTGCGCAGGCGGTCTGGCAAGCTTCATGCAGCTGGCAGGCACCGGCATGGGCATCACGGTAATCCCTGGTACCCTGCTGTACCTTGACCATCTGCTTCCTTACATCATGGTCAATGTGGTTGGTTTTGCAGTGGCCTTCGCTCTGACCTTCACACTCTTCACTCCGGAAGAATAATATCATCTTGAAATATTAAGTAGGCGGCCTGAGACTTGAGCAAAACACAGCATAAGTCACGGGCCGCCTCTTTTCATAAGGAGGATGACCTTTATGGAAAAATTTGACAAGGCGGAAATAGACGCCAAAGTGCGGGAGGGTATGCCCTTCACCCATCGCTGGCATAACCGCTTTCATCTGGAAATGCCCTTTGGCCTCATCAATGACCCTAACGGTCTGACTTATTATAAGGATGAGTACCATATCTTCTATCAGTGGAATCCCTTGGGGGTAGTGCACAAGAATAAGTGCTGGGCTCATGTGAAGACCCGGGATTTCGTGCATTACTCCATGCCGGAGCTTTCCATGTGGCCCTCTGACGAGCATGACAAGGATGGCTGCTACTCCGGCTGCGGCACGGTGGAGAACGGACAGCTGCGGGTGGCTTATACCTGCAATGCCAAGGACGAAAACGGCAAGCGCACTCCTGCCCAGCGCTTCGGCACCCTGCAGGAGGATGGCACCGTCAAGAAAGAGGAAATCGTGGTGCCGGATGCGGCTCCCGGCTACACGGGGCACTTCCGTGACCCGTACATCTTCAGCCGCCATGGCAAGCGCTACTTCGTGCTGGGAGCCCAGCGTGAAGATGAGACTGGCACGGTGGTGGTTTATGAGGAAAATGAGGATGGCTGGCAGCTGAAAGGGGAGCTGGCTCACCGTCTGGGTGAGTTCGGCTATATGTGGGAGTGCCCGAACCTCTTGCGCTTCGGCGACTACGAAGCCCTGATTTTCTGCCCTCAGGGTCTGGAGTCCCGTGAGTATGACAGGCAGAACATCTATCAGGCGGGCTATGTGGCAGGCCATGCTTCCCTGGATGCCATGACGCTCCTGCATGGCAAGTTCCAGGAGCTTGACCACGGCTTTGATTTCTATGCTCCTCAGGTATTCCAGCACGAGGGACGCAACCTCATGCTGGGCTGGATGGGCATGCCGGACAAAGACGGGGATTACCCCACGGCTGAGAAGGGCTGGATGTTCAGCCTGACCATGCCCCGGGAACTGACGCTAAGGCAGGGGCATATCTATTCCAAGCCCGCCCGGGAGATGAAGGCCCTGCGCATTGAGGAAACGGCGGTGACGCTTGACAGTGACAGCACTGATGAGCTGATCTGCGGCCTCTATGATGCTTCCGAGGTCATTTTGGATATCAGCCTGGGAGAGGCTCACAGGGTCTCCCTGGAGTTGGTGTATGGATTGGAAAAGACCGTCATTACCTACGATACCCAGGATCAGGCCTGCACCATTGACCGCTCCGGCATGAAGCTGGGGGGCAAGGGCAAGCGCAAGTTCCGCCTCTATTCTGACGGTGTGCTGTCCCTGCGTCTCTTTGTGGACCACACTGCTGTGGAAGCCTTCTTCCAGCATGGTGAGGAAGCAGCCAGCTTCTTCCTCTTCCCGGAGAAGAATATCCAGCCTGAGCTTCGCCTTTTCTCTGATGCGGATATGGAAAGCGTCTCCGGCCGCGTCTGGGAACTGGACAGCTACAAATTCAGCTAACTCTGGCAAATGAAAAAGCCTGCTGCGCGGTTGCAGCAGGCTTTTTTGAGTTCAGTCATTGACGGCTTTATCCTCCGGAATTTCCACCAGGTGAACCCGGCGAACCCTTTCAAAGGGAATGCCTTCAAAGGAATAGCGCAGGTCAAGATATGCGCTGGAACGGGTAAAAATCACTTTCTTCAACGGGAATTTGCTGGACTTTTTGATTCGATCAATGTAGAACTTGGCTTCCTCAGCGCATAAGGGACCATTCTCGACGACGACACGAACGTCATCAATCATCATGATTGGACACCTCCAATGTAGAACAACGTACCTATACAAGCATCTGCCCGGTACGCAAGGGCTTAAGGCAAAGGCTGACATACTTTGAGCGTTTCAGCTTGTTACTGATTATACTATAGCATTTCCTCTTTGTTAAGGCCTTTTGACTTTCTTGTAACGCTGTTTCAGCCGAAATATGGATTTGTCATCCCAAAAAGAGAGAGAAAGTCTTGTATGCTTGCTTTTTTGGCGATTATCATAAAGAAAAAACCTTTACATAAGAAGTTTTAAGCTGAAATGAGACTAAAGAGAAATGTTATCTGAGTGATTCATCAGATGATTTGACAGGAAAGATGCCTTGTGTGATACTGAAGCAGATGGGAAGGGGGCAGAGATTTGAAGAAGTTTGGCAGAGCAGATGTTTTTCTCATGGTGCTCATGTTGCTGCTTTTGCTGGCAGGGGCACTCTTTTTCTGCCTGGAGGGGGAAAATAACCTCTATGGGGAGATTACCCTGGACGGCGAACTCTATCGGCGCATAGAGCTGACGGGGCACAGGGGGAAGGAATCCTTTGAGATTGAAACGCCTAAGGGAAGAAATACCATCCTGATAGAGGAGGAATCTATCAGGGTGTTGGAGGCGGATTGTCCGGACAAAATCTGCGTGAAGACGGGGCGCCTTTCCAAAGCCGGGGAAACGGCGGCTTGCCTGCCCCACAAATTGTTGATAGAAATAAAAGCAGGACCACTGCCCTGAGCGGGTGTGGTCCTGCTTTCATTATCTGGTTTTGCCTGCGCTGCTCCTGCCGGGGGCGGGAGCGTCGCTGGTGTTTGTATCGCGGGGGGGAGCTTCCTCCTGCACACTCTGGCGGGGAGCTTCTTCGGCGCGGCTTTCGCGTTCGCGCAGCGCCCGGTTGCGCTCGGGGATTTCTTCTTCTTCGTCATCCCTGTCAGCCTTGACGGTTTCTCTGCGGCTGCTGCTGGTGGAGCGTTCCTCTCTATCGGAACTGCTGCTGCTATGTTTGATGCTGCTGGCCCTGCCTATGCTGGTGTCGCTTTCCGGCACTTCCGTAGCGGTGGGGGGGATGGAACTTTCATACTCCGCCTCAGCCCGCTCGATGCGGGACTTCATGCTGGCATTCATGGTGATGCCTAAAGTATCTACAAGAGCTGTGCGCAGCTCGGAAACCTTGGGAATCCAGTAGGAAATGCCCTCAATGTAGAGGGGGCGTCCCGGCACCATCTCGGTTTTGAGGCCGTTGCCCTTGGCTTTGTTCAGGGAGCCGGCGAATTCCAGAAGCTGGCGCACAGAAAGGTCGGTCTTGACGGACTCGAAGACCTCGGCAATGACAGAGGGGAGTTTCGGGATGATGGCGGGGGAAGTGACCTTCTCCATGCAGGCCTTCATGAAAGCCTGCTGGCGCTTGATGCGGCCGATGTCTCCCTCTTCGTCACGGTAGCGCACATAGGTGACGGCGGTTTTGCCGTCCATGTGCTGCAGGCCCGGCCGCAGATCGATGAGCAGGCCGCCGTCATCGTCCCAGGGGTCTTCGTAGTACATGCGTTTTTCCACATCGATGTCCACGCCGCCCAGAGCATCGATGATGCGCTGGAAAGCTTTGACATTGACGATGATGTAGTGATCCATGTTCACCCCCAGGAATTCCTCTACGGTATCCTGGGTCAGGCGCTCCCCGCCATAGGCGTAGGCGGCGTTGATTTTGTCGTAGCCGTGTCCCTTGATCTTCACCCGGGTATCACGGGGAATGGAAAGGAGGGCTGCCTGGTCAAGCTTAGGGTCGATGGTGGCAATCATCAAGGTGTCGGAGCGGCCTACATCGTCAGCCCGCTCGTCCACGCCCATGATCATGATGGTGGACTTGTCCTTGGCGGTGAGGAGTTCTTCCTTTTTTTCCTTAGCCACGGTAGGCTTGTCCTCCAGGCTGGAGGAAGCAAAATAGGCTCCGGCCAGGGCTGCGCCAATGAAGACGAGCGCTGCCAGCACCCAGGGCCAAATACTTTTTTTATGCTTGTTTTTTCTGGGGGGGATACTGGAGTTTGAAGCTGCCAATAGATAACCTCTTCTTTCTTATTATAATGTAGTCAGAATCACTAAAAGTCCTAGAAATAGTCATGCAGGACAATTATACATAGTACAGCACAATTATATATAGTATGGTAGCACTGTGCAATTAAAATTTTATGAAAGCAGGATAATTTTTTCATTAAAAATAAAAGACAGAATGGCTCATTGCCTGGTAAACAGATTGACAGGTGCAGCGTAAAAATGCTATCATTGTCAAGGGATATGTAAATAAGGTATCTTCCAGACTCAAAATGAGGCCGTTGGCTGAAAGTGTTGGCACGGTCAATTTGAGTTTTTTCGTTGTGTTGTTTTCACTTCTGCGGTGCAGTGACGCCGCAAGGGCATTAGGGAGGAAAACTAATGATCGCACGTTACACGAATCCTGAGATGGGCGCTATTTGGACGGATACGGCCAAGTGGCAGCGGGTACTGGAGGTAGAGCTGGCTGCCTGTGATGCAGCTGCAGAGCTGGGATATATCCCGAAAGACGCTGTGCAGCGCATTCGTGAGAAAGTAAATGCCGGCCCTGTCTTCACCGTAGAGCGCATCCTTGAGATCGAGGCTGTTACTCACCATGATCTCATCGCTTTTCTGACCACTGTGGCAGAGAATGTGGGCGAGGATTCCAAGTACATCCACATGGGACTCACTTCCTCTGACGTGGAGGATACTGCTACCTGCCTGCAGCTGAAGGACGCTGCAGACATCATCCTGGAGGATCTGAAGAAGTTCCGCGAGGTAGTACGCCGCCGTGCCTCTGAGTTCAAGCACACTCCCTGCATCGGCAGGACCCACGGCATCCATGCCGAGCCCATGACCCTGGGCCTGAAGTTCCTCCTGTGGAGCGCAGAGGTGGATCGCTGCATCGACCGTCTGGAGCACGCCAAGAAGACTATTTCCGTGGGCAAGCTTTCCGGTGCTGTGGGCACCTACTCCAACATCGACCCGAAAATAGAGGAGATGGCCTGCAAGGCTCTGGGCCTTGAACCCACGCCGCTGGCTACCCAGGTTATCCAGCGTGACCGTCATGCAGAGTTCATCACTACTCTCGCCCTTATTGCCAGCTCCTTCGAGAAGTTCGCTACCGAGGTCCGCAACTGGCAGCGCACGGATATCCGCGAGGCTGAGGAGTTCTTCTCCGAGGGCCAGAAGGGTTCCTCTGCCATGCCCCACAAGCGCAACCCCATCAACTGCGAGCGCATTTCCGGCATGGCCCGTTTGGTGCGTGGCAATGCCCAGGCAGCCATGGAGAACATCACTCTCTGGCATGAGCGTGATATCTCCCACTCTTCCGTGGAGCGCGTGATCCTGCCGGACAGCACCATCAACGTGGATTACTGCGTGCAGAAGTTCACCAATATTATAGATAAGCTTTTGGTTTATCCTGAAGCCATGTTGGAGAATCTCAACCGCACCGGCGGCCTGATTTACAGCCAGCGCCTGCTGCTGACTATAGTAGGCAAGGGCGTATTGCGCGAGGATGCCTACAAGTGGGTGCAGCGGAATGCCATGAAGCGTTGGCTGGAAGGGGAAGACTTCAAGGCTAACGTCGAGAAAGATGAGGATATTACCAAATATCTTACTAAAGAGGAAATTGACGGGTGCTTTGACTACAATTATTTCCTCCGTCATGTGGATACGATTTTTGAGAGGTTTGGGCTCTAATTTTCGTTTCGGCTGTTCATTTTCTTTATAGTAAAGAAAACGAACCAAAAGAAAGCGCGGCCTTGCCTTTCATCCATGAAAGCCAACGGCCGCGGAACGCCCATCCATGGGCTGAAGTTTGAGTGGCTTTGGGTGGGCACAATTATTAAGGAGCGATTTTTATGTCTACTGTTGTTATTACTGGTACCCAGTGGGGCGATGAGGGCAAGGGGAAGATTGTTGACTACCTGGCCCAGCAGGCTGAGACTGTGGTGCGTTTCCAGGGGGGCAGTAATGCCGGGCACACCGTCATGGTTGATGGAGAGGCTTATAAGCTGCGCCTGCTTCCTTCCGGTATCCTTTATAAGGGGACGCATAACATCATTGCTAATGGCGTGGTGGTGAATCCTGAGGTTATGCTGCAGGAAATGGATGCTATGGAAGCCCGTGGCATTGATGTGTCTGGCATCCGCTTGTCGGACCGGGCACACGTGGTCATGCCCTACCACCGTCTCATGGACGGCCTGGGTGATGAGCAGAAGGGTGAGGGCAAGATTGGCACTACCAAGAACGGCATCGGCCCCTGCTACATCGACCGTGATGACCGCATTGGCATTCGTGTCTGTGACTGGATGGATCCCGAGGTCTTCGCTGAGAAGCTGAAGGTGAATCTGGAAAAGAAGAACAAGGAACTGCAGGCTATCTATAACCATGAGCCCCTTGACTACGATGAGATCTACAAGGAGTACATGGGCTATGCTGACAGGCTCCGTCCCTATGTGTGCGATGCCATCACCCTGCTGAACGATGAAATCGACTCTGGCCGCAAGGTGCTCTTCGAGGGCGCCCAGGCTACCATGCTGGACATCGACTACGGCACTTATCCTTACTGCACTGCTTCCCACCCAATTTCCGGCGGCGTGGCTGTAGGCGCAGGGGTTTCTCCCAAGAAGATTGGCAAGGTCTATGGCGTGGTGAAGGCTTATTGCACCCGTGTGGGCGAAGGTCCCTTCCCCACTGAGCAGCTGAACGAGATCGGCGAGAAGCTCCGTGAGGCAGGCCATGAGTACGGCGTGGTCACTGGCCGTCCCCGCCGCACGGGCTGGCTGGATGCTGTGGTAGTGCGTTATGCAGGGGTTATCTCCGGCATCGACTACATGGCCATCACCCGTCTGGACATTCTGGACGGCTTTGACGAAATCAAGATGTGCACGGGCTACAAGTACAAAGGCGAGATCCTGAAGCTGGTGCCTGCCAGCTTGAAGGTAGTGGCCGAGTGCGAGCCTGTGTACGAGACCTTTGAGGGCTGGAAGACGGACATCAGCGGCATTCGCAAATACGAAGATCTGCCGGAGAAGGCCAGGAAGTATGTGGAGCGCATGGCTGAGGTCACGGGCATCGACATCGGCATCGTCTCCGTGGGTCCCAACCGCGACCAGACCATCGTGGTGACAAAAAATATTTTCTGATTTTCGCAGTAAAATATTACAATTTCACATCACAGATTAACACACGAGGAAGCCTTATGTTGCAAGGCTTCCTCGTATTTTTTACCCTGATTGATTAGCTTTCTAACAGTCAACTTAGGTTTACCATCTGAGAAAAATTTTCAAATTTCCTCTTGCAATTGTGAAACCAGTTTGCTATTATGGGCCTGTAAGCGGGACTAGGGTCCCAAATCCGTAATTTTATTCGTCAGTTTGACTAGAAAGGAAGCATTATGAACCTCAAGAACATCCCTATCGGTTCCAAGATTCTCTCCCTGGTGATAGTAGCCCTGCTGGGCATGGCTTTTATCGGTTTCAACGGCTATCGCGGCCTGTCCAATGCCAGTGATGACATTGACAATATGTACAGCCGCAAGTTTCAGGCCACCAAGCTTTTAGGAAATGAAATCAACTATATGCGCATGGTGCAGGTACGCATTGTAAAGCACGTGCTTGATCCCAAAGATGCAAAGTTAAAGGCCTCCATCCACGATGCTATGGACAGCTTCGAGAAGGAATGGCCTGCCTACAGAGACCTGGGCGCCCGGGTGCCTGAGACAGCTAATGATATAGCTCAGGCCGAGGCCAACTGGAAGAAATTCAAAGAAGGTGTTCTTGAGGCAGAGCGCCTGGCAGACAAGGGCGAAACCCAGGCTGCCTGGAACTACTACCAGGGGGTAGAGGTCGGGGTAACCCAGGACCTGCTGAAGAACCTCACTGCCCTGCAGAAGATTGCCAATGACAATGCAGACAAGCTGAATGAGGAAGTTTCCTCCTCCATGTCTTCCAACCTGTGGTTCATGACCGTGGTTACCCTGGTTTGCCTCACTCTCCTGGGACTTATGTCCTTCTTCATCATCCGCGAAATCATCACCAGCATCCGCCAGATGATTGATAACTGCCGCAACATGGGCGAGGGCGATTTCCGCCACAAGCCTCTGCTGGGCCGTGGCGATGAGCTGGGCGAGATGGATGCGGCTCTTCACGAGATGCGCACGAAGATGAACAAGCTCATGCGTGAAGTCCATGACAGCGCCCAGCAGCTGGCTGCAGCTTCTGAGGAGCTCACCGCTTCTTCCGGCCAGGCTGCCCAGGTTTCCACCCAGGTGGCTCAGTCTGCTACTGATGTGGTTGGCTCCGTAGAGAAGCAGGAGCGTTCCGTAGCTAATACCAACAACGCTGTGGAGAGCCTGCAGGCTTCCATGGAAGGCATCCGTCAGGAATCTGTGCGGGTGGCAGAGCGTTCCGGCGCTGCTTCCAACCATGCTACCGTAGGCTCCACCGCTATTGACGGATCCGTGGCCCAGATGAAGGAAGTTGAGTCAACTGTGCTGGGCACCGCCAAGCTGGTTGACCGTCTGGGCAACCGCTCCAAAGAAATCGGCGAGATCGTGGATACTATTTCCTCCATTGCCGAGCAGACCAATCTGCTGGCTCTCAATGCTTCCATCGAGGCTGCCCGTGCCGGCGAGCAGGGCCGCGGTTTCAATGTGGTGGCAGGCGAGGTGGCCAAGCTGGCCAGCGAGTCCCAGGAAAGTGCCAAGAAGATTGCCGAGCTTATCGCAGCTATCCAGGAGGATACCTCCGCTGCTGTGGCTTCCATGGATGCAGGCCGTGAGGCTGTGAAGGCTGGTGTGGATTCCGTAGAGGGCCTGCGCGCCACTTTTGAAGACATCAACTGCCTGGTGCAGGAAGTATCTGATGAGATTCAGGCTGTGTCCGGCTCCATCACCAAGATGACCCGCGAGACGGAGACCATCACTGAGGATATCAGCCAGATAAGTTCTGCTTCCACCCAGGTTTCCGGTGAGATGCAGGCTGTCTCCGCCGCCACTGAGCAGCAGAGCGCCTCTGCCCAGGAGATTGCAGCTGCCAGCGACGCTCTGGCAGTCCTGGCCCAGAAACAGCAGGCATCCCTGGCAGGCTTCAGTTTCTAAGAAGAATTTAATATACATTTAATAAATCATTCGGCCCTTGCAGGAATTTTCTTGCAAGGGTCGAATTTTTTGCGCTAGGGAGTATCCCTTAATTTTCAATCTCGCAAAAATCTTCCAGGGAGGGAAAGCCGGGTGCGGAATGTCTATTCTGTACAGAATTTTTTAAATCTTAGGAAAGAGGAGCTTTTATGAAACTGCAAACCAAGGCGATAATTTTGCTGGATATCTTCATTGTCGTGGCCTGTGTCTGCATGGGAGTGCTGGGATACCGCAGCGCCAACGAAGGCTTTGACGAAGCGCTGCAGATGAAGGCCTATTCCAATGCAGTCTCCTTCCAGGAGGTCATGGAGCACCGCCATCCCGGGTTGTGGCAGGTGAAGGGCAATGAACTTTACAAAGGAGATTACAAGGTCAATGGGGCCGAGGAGCTGGTAGATTCTCTGGGGAAGGTTTGCAAAGGTCACGTGACTTTCTTCCTGGGGGATACCCGTATTGCCACCACCGTCAAGGGTGAGGGCGGCGGCAGGGCCGTGGGCACCAAGTGCTCGGCACCTGTAGCTGAGTCAGTGCTGAAGAAGGGTGAGTTCTTCGTGGGTCCGGCTAATGTGCTGGGAGAGGAATTCCAGAGTGCTTATGAACCCATCAAGGACGCGAACGGTCAGATTATTGGCATGCTCTTCGTAGGGCTTTCCAACAGTGAGTTTGACGGCATACGCAGCAGCTTTATGACCTCTGTCATCGTCGCCATGCTGCTCATTATGATCCTGGCAGGGGTGCTTTCCTATGTGGTGGTGGGCAAAGCGCTGCGGCCTATGATGGCTCTCACCTCAGGCATGGAGCGCATTGCCGAAGGTGACCTTACGGGGCAACCTGTGCCTGTGGAATCAGAGGACGAAATAGGCAAGTTGGCTTTCTGCGGCAACAACATGCAGAAAAAGCTGAGGAATTTAGTCGGAAATGTGTCAGACTCTGCCCAGGCTGTGTCTGCTGCAGCCGAGGAGCTCACTGCCAGCGCCATGCAGACGGCAGAAGCGGTGAACAGCGTGGTTGAGAGTACAGTCACCCTGAGCCGGGGGGCTGCCACCCAGGCAGAGGTCATCAGCCAGGTGGAATACGAGGCCAGAGGCATGTCCGAGAAGGTTACTGCCCTGGCAGGCAGCGCCCGGACCATGCGTGATGCTTCCCTGCAGAGCCGTGAACTGGCCAGAGTGGGCGGCCAGTCCGTGGATCAGGCCGTGGCCCAGATCCAGCAGATAGCCAGCCAGGTGGCAAGTTCCGCCCAGGTGGTGGCTTCCCTGGGCAAGCGTTCCGACCAGATTGGGGAAATCGTGGACACCATTTCCAACATCTCTGCCCAGACCAACCTGCTGGCTTTGAATGCCGCCATTGAGGCTGCCCGGGCCGGCGAGGCAGGACGGGGATTCTCCGTAGTGGCAGACGAGGTGAGGAAGCTGGCGGAGCAGTCCAGCGAGGCTGCAGGCAATATAGCCAATCTTATCGTGGACATTCAGAAGGACACCCAGGAGGCGGTCAATGCCATAGAAGAAGGCAATCGCAATGTGTCCGAAGGGGCCAATGCTGTGGCTTCCACCGGCGAGGCTTTCCGGGATATCGAGCGGCAGGTGAATCTCCTGGGAGATCATATCAAAGAATCCCTGGAGCATATCCGGGTGGTGGAGGACACCAGCAAGAACATCCTGACTTCCATGTCCCACCTCCAGGCCCAGAGCCGCAAGTTCGAAGAGGAGTCCCAGAATATCTCTGCCGCCACCCAGCAGCAGAGCGCTACCATGCACGAGGTTACTGACTCCAGCCATCAGCTGGCCACCATGGCCCAGAATCTGCAGAACGAAGTGCAGAAGTTCAAGGTGTAGGCATAAGGAGGTGCCTTCTCTAAACGGGGAGGCACTTTGTATCAGGCAACACAAAAAGCCACTGCTGAGAGCAGTGGCTTGAATTTCTTTTGGAGCGGGCAATGGGAGTCGAACCCACCTCTAAAGCTTGGGAAGTAAGTGCGTGATTCTGACAGCAATTTTTAGAATATGCGTTCCGAAGCTGAAAACCCTTTATTTTTAAGGGCTGACGGCTTCTTACCTATTTTTCGCTCCAAGCAAAATGCCGCTATTCTGTCCGTTATTTTCACTCATTTTCCGTCGTTTTAACGCCAATAAGGTGCAAAACAAGGTGTTTGACCCAGAATAGAAGCTCTCACAGAACTGGTTACTTGCTTTCAGTATACCATAAAATTGATTAGATTTGCCTATGGCAAACCTTGAAGAATTGCGTTATAATTTAGACAAAAAGGTGGCGATATACCCATGGGAGATAATGCAGACTGGATGGAAGATAAGGCTAGTGCCAGACGCAAGGGCAAGGATTCTGTCTTCATTGACCTCTTCCATATCCCTGCCAACGCCGTGGAGATGGTGAAGGCTCTTAGTCCGGGCCTGGAAGTGACCGAGGAAGATATTGAGTTTGTAACCCTGCACTCTGTATTGATGGTACGTCCCTACAACGATTTGGGGCTGCTGGTGAAGGACAAGATGTTCTTCTGCTCAGAGGCCCAGTCTACTTGGTCGCTGAATGTTCTGGTGAGGATGTTCCTGTATCTGGCAGAAACCTACAACCGCTATATCAAGAAACACAAGGAATTGAACATATATGGAACGAAAAAGATAACCATTCCCAAACCTGCTTGCTTTGTGATCTATACAGGAGATAAGAAGAACCTGCCGGAGTTCCTGCACTTGGCTGAAGAGTTCTTTGCAGGTGATTCTGCTTTGGATTTAAAGGTGAAGGTGCTGGCTACCCCAGGTACCACGGACATAGTGCAGCAGTATATCCGCTTCTGCCATGTGTTCGATGAGCAGGTTAAGGCACATGGGAAAACGAAACTGGCTATAGAAGAAACGATACGGCTTTGCCGTGATGAGAATGTATTGGCAAAGTATCTTGCGGAACGTGAAGGGGAGGTTGAGGATATCATGATGACACTGTTCAGCCAGGAAGAGGTCAACGAGAGATACGGCTATGAGTGCCGTAAAGAAGGTCGTGAAGAAAATATGCTTTCCTCTATCCATAACTTGATGGATACGATGAATTTTACGGTAGAAAAGGCGATGGATGCATTGAAGGTGCCAATGGAGGATAGGGAGCGTTATGCATCAGCTATAAAGGCTATGTGAATATGTATGCCTTTGATACTTAAAATATATTATGATGTGAACAATTGTTCATTCGTATAATGGGAGGGAAGTTCATTGAACCTGAAAGAAGCTCGCATACTTCAAGCTCGTTTGAAGAAGGAACTGGCGGAGTTGCGCAGCCAGAGGGAGGATGTTTCTGTGGTGGAGATGCTGCCCACAGAGGACTTCCATGACTACATCAATGATACGCCGGAAGATTTGTGTGAGAAAATTGATGCTGCTATAGACAAGCTGATTGCCGTGGAGGACTACATCCGCAAGGCCAATGCACAGCAGCTGGTCATACCTGAGTACCCGGAGATCCATTCCATAGGCGAATTGGTAGCCAGAGTGATACAGCTCCGTCAGGAGGCGAAGTATTATCGCTCCATGGCGGCAAAGCCCAAGCGTGAGAAAGCATCCTCGGGCTATAGAAGCGTTTCGGATGGCACTGTGATGGTTACTACCATTGGCCATGATCTGGCGGTGGAGAAGAGCCAGAAGCTTATACTGGAGTGTGAGAAAATGTCTTTGCTGATTGAGAAAATCGACATGGAGACAGAGGTGGACTGCTAAGTTTAGTAACATTGGTATGAGCAGACTTGCCGAGGTTCTTCAAGATGGGGGCAGGACGGTGCCCAGCTAGGTAACATGGAACGTTGTACGTTTTATAAGCAATCACGGTACATAGCACATCTCAAAGAGAAGTTTTGCAGAATAATGGATTTAGGCAAGTTTGTTTCATATAGGGCCACCGGTGGGGATTTCTCCATCGGTGGCCTTTTGCGCGTAGGAAAAACTTAAGATGGATGGAGTATCTATTCTCTACGATACTATACCTACAGGGTAGATATTGCTAACGGCAGAATATGATATACTGGAAGCAGATACCTCGTTGCACACATGTCGAGGCTATAGTCGGTACAGAAAGGTGGTACAGAATGGCTTCTAGCACCAAAAACACAATCAAGGAAGAGTGCCGGACGGTCAAAGCCGCAAATGGAAATGAAGGCAGTGACTGCACGAAGGAGCTGCAATGCATTGGTCTGCGGATTGCTTATTTTCGCAGGGTGCGGAACCTGACACAGGCAGAACTGGCGGACAAGGTAGGCATCAACAAAAATTATCTCTCCCATATCGAGTGCGGGAATACGAACAAGGCTATATCGCTGCCACTGTTGATTCATATTTCCAGGGTTTTGAATGTCAAGCTGGCTGTGTTGGTGGATCTTGATGACTGGACAGATGCCTCGGAAAGATCAAGTGAGGCCATAGCTATACAGGAAATGCGCCAGATGCTCGATGAGATGTGCAAGCTCAATGAGGATTTGGACAGGGCTATGGAGAAGATTGACGAGATAGATTGGGATAATGATTTCTGCGAAGACTCGGAAGAAGATATCCTGAAGGGATAAGCACTATGATATAGAGAGGATAAAATTTACAATAACACTTCCAAAATGAAGGAAAACTGAGTATAATGTAACTATGCACTAGGAAATCTGTAATTCTGAAAGATTAAGTCAAAAAATTGACATTATTCGTTATAATAGATACAATGGTGCTATTTCGTTGACACCATTCATGGATGGTGTAGAATGGCTTCATGCAAATTTTTAAATCTGGTGTCATTTACAGACGAAGAGAAGAAGGTCTGGTGGGATGTGGATGTTCATTTGAAGTGAGATGAGGATACTGGTATAGAGATGCGAGTGCATCTCTATACCTTGTATTCAGAAAACTTGGAATCATATTTCTTTCAGTTAAATTAGAGTGCTTTAGTTGACAGCTAACGGGCATAGGTGAGAGATCATTATGTTTGGACGATTTACAGAAAAATATTATCCTGATGGAATCCTCAAATTTGAAGGAAATTACAAAGATGGAAAGGCCAATGGCTATGGCAGGTCATATTATCAGACAGGAAGGCTCCAATATGAAGGTATGTGGAGAGATGGAAAGTATGATGGCAAAGGTACTTTCTATGATGAGAATGGCAAAGAGGTCTACTCCGGAGAATGGTCAAATGGCCGTCAAGCCAGTGCTGTATTTCAGAAGAAGTATGATGCTAATGTGGAATCAAAGGAATTGAAAATTTATATGGACGAGCTCAATTCTTTGATAGGATTGATGGAAGTTAAGAAAGAACTCAACAGCTTGATTAATTTTGTTAAGCTGCAAAGATTACGAAAACAAAAAGGGCTGAACATTCCTACCATATCCCTTCATATGGTATTTACAGGAAATCCTGGTACTGGGAAGACAACTGTAGCAAGGTTAATGTCAAAGATACTTTTTGAGCTTGGTTATTTGTCTAAAGGTCATGTGATAGAGACAAATAGGGCAGGGATGGTGGCAGGGTATCTAGGGCAGACAGCACTCAAAACTGAGGAGGTTGTGAAGCAGTCTGTGGGAGGTGTCCTGTTCATTGATGAAGCATATACATTGGCAAATAATGATGAGTATGGGCAGGAAGCTATTGACACCTTACTGAAGTTGATGGAGGATTACAGGGACAACCTTGTGGTGATTGTCGCAGGCTATCCAAAACTTATGGAAAAATTTATCTCATCGAATCCAGGATTGGCTTCAAGGTTTAACAAATACATCGAGTTCCATGATTATACTAAGGAGGAGCTGTTACAGATATTTGAATATATCTGCTCGGGCAGTTCCTACAAAATTGATACTGATGGACAACAGGCACTGAGGGAACACATTGAGAAGCTTGTTAGCAGCAAAGATGAGAAATTTGGTAATGCCAGAACTATACGGAACATATTTGAGCAGAGCATTGCATTCCAAGCCAATAGGGTTATGAGCATGGAGAAGATGCCAGAGGATCTGTCGATGATAATTAAGGCTGATATTATAAGATGCTTGCATTGAGAAAGGTGGAAAAAGGATGGAAATAAGAGGAGCAAGAGATGTGGAAGAAATCATTGTGGATTTACTGAAAAGAGGTGTTGGTTTACTGGAGCCTACTCGCGATGGAAGGGAATATTTAGAATATATTGGTGATCATAATTTTATAAATGAAGTGGCTAAGAGGTTGATTGCGTTAGATGAGTTGACTCCTGAATTTAATTATTATAAAGCTGTACTTGAAATTGAGGATAACATGAACCTTGATGCTGATAATTACGAAAAAATAATATTTGTTATGAAGAAACATTTTTGCTTATATATAAAAGAGTGTATGATACCACATATAACAAAAATGATTGATGAA
>ODAI014208286.1_pt1 | contig 15695 bp, 4 predicted proteins | sample 1539321 | NCBI WGS metagenome assembly ODAI01 (sample SAMN02144231, study PRJEB22623) | gut metagenome | biome: sheep rumen | host: Ovis aries | place: New Zealand
GCACTTACCTCTATCGCCCTGCCAGAACAGCTCACCGCTATCCCTGCGCAGGCCTTCTATAACTGCTCTTCGCTGAAGAGTCTTACCATGGGCGACCTTGTCACCAGTGTGGGAAGCAATGCCCTCTATAACACGAAACTCGAGACGGTTCGTCTCTCTGGCGGACTCTCCGAGATTCCCGACCAGATGTTCAATGGTGTATCTACCTTGAAGAGTGTCGAAATGGGTAGTGGTGTAACGCGCATCGGCCATAGAGCATTCCAAGGTTGTTCCAGCTTGGAAACTTTCGATATGCCTTCCACCATCAATACACTTGGCGATTATGCCTTTGCCGGATGCTCGAAGATACAGGAAATCAACCTCTCGGGTGTGGTCAGTTTCGGCCAATACGTGTTCCAAAACTGCTCAGCATTGGAAAGCGTCACGTTCAGTCCCGACCTTGAGCGTATTCCTGACTATCTGCTCTCTGGCAGCGGACTGAAGACAATTGTCATTCCAGAGGGAGTGAAGGACATCGGCGTGGAGGCGTTCTATAACTGTACGGTGCTGACAACCGTCGAGCTGCCCTCAACGCTGACCACCATTGCCGATCGCGCTTTCAAGAACTGTAGCGCGCTGGTCACTGCCGACGGAAGCAGTGGATTGATCGCTGTCGGCGAGGAGGCTTTCAGCGGATGCAGCAAACTGGGGGTACTTACACTTCCGGAAGGCATGCTGACCATCGGCACAAAGGCTTTCTACGGCTGCAGCAAGCTGAACCCGCACATCGCATCGACCCTGACGTCGCTGGGCTCCTACGCCTTCTACAGTACGGCCATCACCAACGAGAACGCCGTGTGGCCCGCTGCGTTAACGACGATTCCCGAATACACCTTCCGCTCCTGCTCGAAGCTGACTGCGTTCACCATTCCTGCCCATGTGGAGAGCATCGGCGATTACGCCTTCGCTTACACGGGCCTGACGGAGATAAACCTGCCGGCTACGGTGAAGACGCTTGGCGGCTATATGTTCTATTATTCAAAACTGACAAAGGCTGTTGTGGAGGAGGGTCACACGAAACTGCCTAACTATATGTTCTACGCCTGTGAGTCGCTCGTAGAGGTGCAGTTGCCCTCAACGCTGACGGAGATGGGCAACAACGCGTTTTACGTCTGCAGCGCACTCCCGGAGATACAGCTTCCCGACGCACTGAAGACGATGGGCTCTGGGGTGTTCCGTGGTTGTACGTCGTTGAAGAGCATAGTGTTCCCAGCCGGACTGGAAACGATGGGTTCCGACGTGTTGAACAACTGTACATCGCTGACCGATGTCACGCTGCCCACGGCCATGACGAAGTTGCCCAGCTACACGTTTGCCTACTGTTCGAAGCTGCCGATGATTGTCATCCCCGACAACATCACTGACATAGGCTCGTCGGTGTTCTACAATTGCACCACACTGGCAGACGTGTTCATGCCAAGCAGGTTGAACAGCATCGGAACGGACGCGTTCGAGCAATGTACCAGTCTGAGGTCGATGGAGATTCCTGAGGGCATCACCGAATTGCCTTCCAGCGTGTTCTATGGATGTTCAACGCTGAAAACCGTCAAGTTGCCATCGACGTTGACTACGATGAATTATAGCTCCCTGAGCAATTGTTCTGCCCTGACAAAGATCTACATGAAGGCCACGACGCCGCCCGCCAGTAGCAGCTCGTCGAGTTGGAGCCACACGGTGACGGCCACTGTCTACGTGCCAACAGAGAGCATTGAAGCCTATCAAGCTGCCTTCCCGTGGAACAAGACCAACTACACCATTGTCGGTTGGACCGACGAGAACATCGTCATTGCACAGGAAGACTGGCAGATCCTGAAGACCATCTACCAGAAAGCCAACAGCGACCTGCTGGCCATGAAGTGGCAACTGGGCGAAAGCTACCAGGAGGTGACGTCCCTTCGTGGCGTCGAACTTGATGCCAATGGACACGTCACCGATATCAACCTCGCTGCCAACAACGTGGCAGAGGACATACTCCCCGACGTGCTGCAGCTGCCGCAGGTTGCTTACATCGACATCTCCAACAACGACATCGGTTGCAACCTCGACGATCTGCTTGGTGAGGGCCAGGTGCTCAACGTCCAGAAAACATCGGTCACCATGCTCCGAATGGCCAACAATCACTATGAAGGTAACATTGGAGCCTTCGCACAGATGCTGCCCAACCTGACCACAATCAATGTCTCGCGCAATCGCATCAGCGAGATCAACCCCCTATTCAGTTCGAAGGTGACCTCACGCATCGTCAACGGACAGCAACTGGACCTCGTGCTCAACTTCAAAGAGTTTGCACAAGCCACTGGCAATTATCGCTACGACGTGATGCCGCGCATCCTCAGCTATAGCCAAGAGAACAACACGCTGACCAGTAACACCGCGTGGTTCCGTATCTACAACGGCGACACGCCCGCTGCCTCTGACTTCAACCTACTGCTCTATAAGAACGCCAACGCAGGCGTCAACGTCTACAACTCTGGCGAGAAGACCATCTTCCGAGGCGAGCAAAGCGACGTCTTCAACGTCCGTGCCTTGGCATGGTCGTCGTCGAGCTATGTCGATGATAACGGTCACAGTCTCAAGATCATCATGGACTACGAGCCTGGCGACATCAACTATAGTGGAACGCTCGACGTGAACGACGTGCAGTACGCTATCAACATTGCTGTCAACGCAGCGTTCACCACCAGCAACTACTACTACAGCCTCAGCGCCGGTGACCTCATGGCCGATGAGTCCATCAACGTCATCGACGTGGTGCGTATCGTCAACCGTCTGCTCGACGACCAGAGTACGGTCGGCAGTGCTCCGCGCAGAGAGGCAGCTGCTGATGACGAGGACGAAGTACAGGCTCCCGACCTTTGGCTCTACATCCAGGATGGTCAACTCATGATGCAGGCCGACAAGACAGTGGGTGCTCTTGACCTGACGCTCAGCAGCGACCAACTCGCTGATGCTACATGGATGCCTGGCAACGGCAGCTACGGCGCTACGACACGCAGTCGTAATGGACTGACCCGCGCCATCGTCTGTGCCATGAATGGCGACTCGCTGCAGGCTGGAACTACACTCCTTGCTGACTTCAGCCAATTGCGGACTGACGGCATCGGCATCAGCCGTGCTACAGCATCCTCGCCCGATGGCCAGCCTCTCGTTGTGGCAATCGTCAATAACGAAACTGATGGTATCAGCCAAATGGAAAACGGAGATCAGACAATTGAAAATTCAGCTGTTTACGACCTTAGCGGACGCATAATCGTTAATCGTAAATCCGTAAATCGTAAATTGCCGAAGGGCCTCTACATCGTAAACGGAAAGAAGCAAGTCATCAAATAACCATAGTTCACACCGTTATGAATAAGACTATTATAACCCATATTATCCTGCTGATGCTACTTGCCACAGGCTCCGCGTCGGCACAAGAGGTAAACAAACTTTATTTAGGCGATGTGAGCCAGTCAATGGAGCAGACCGTCTACGTACCTGTCTACCTCGACAATGCAAGCGACCAGGTCACCGCAGTGCAGTTCGACATCGAACTGCCCTCGGGGCTGACGTTCACCAATTTCTCGACGTCATATATCACCCTAAACAGCGAGCGTATTGACGGCCATACCATCACAGTTTCATATAGTGGGCAGACGGGGCGCATCCTCTTAGCTTCCTCGGCGAACAAGCCGCTCAAAGGCAGCGAGGGTGAACTGCTGCGCTTTCCTGTGCGTGTTGGCAACACGCTCGCGGAAGGCCAGTCGTATGGCATCACGCTCAAGAACGTCTTTGTCAGTGATGCTGCCGGTAACCCCGTCGACATGGAGGTCTCTGGCGGCAACGTGACTGTTGAGCAGAGCCCCGACTTCGAAGTTTCCGACGTGAAGTTCATCGACGTCGACTCAATTGCCCCTGGCGATACGCTCACCTGTCAGTATACCGTACGCAATGTAGGCGGCAAGGCAACCACTGCGGGCTTTTATGCTTATCTTTATGTGCAATCCAGTTCAGACTATTCTTCCTCCAACAGTATCAGCCACAGCGAGTTGCTGGAGCCTGGCGAGGCCATCGTCATCACCGACCGCTTCCCCATTTCCAACACCATGTATCTCGCTGCTGCACGCGTGTGGCCAAAGATATCAATCAGTCCGCTGAGTGGTTCAGGCGAACTCAGTAACGCTACTTCCAACAACAACGCTCAGAACACTGCTGATACTCACGTACTGAAGACCGTCTACCGCATCAGTCCTACTGAGGGCACCTGGAACGAGAGTTCTGGTGGCACTAAGTACATCTACCTGTATCGTTACGGTAACACCAGCTCCACCTACGAGTATTTTGACGTGAAGATTGAGAAAGGCGACGCACGCGTCAGCCTGGGCTACTCGTCCGTTTACTTCCGATACAATTACAGTACTAACACCTACAACTATCCCACCGTGAAGATCACCAACGACGACGAGCAGAACGAAGACGACGAAGTCATCATCTCGTTCACCAAGCAAAGTAATCCGGACATCGTACTCTATGGACACTACAAACTCGTCGACGACGACCTCACTGGATTCCGGTTGATAGCATCCAACACCTCGGTCACGGAGGGCGAGACATTCCAACTGACCGCAACACTGCCTGCCGTGACATCAACCGACGTAGAGGCGACGGTATCCATCAGTAACTACGCGAACTACTTCTCCTTCCCGTCTACCATTACCATTCCGGCAGGCGAGCAGTCTGTGACGTTCGACGTGACGGCCCTGGACGACGAGGTCGTGAGTAGTACGTTCACGACCACATTCAGTGTGGTAAGTAGTGATTATACTAAAGGTTCACGCGCGATTACACGTCTGGACAACGATAACAACCTCTTCTCGAACATTGTCGACGAGGAATGGGAACTAATCAAAGCTATTTACCAGAAGACCAATGGTGCCAATTGGTCAAGCAACCGTTGGACGTTGGGTGCCACGAAGGAGCAGACAGGCTCGCTGGCGGGAGTTACCGTTATCAATGGACATGTCCGTCAGTTGGCGTTTGCCTATTCCAATATGAATTGCGAACTTATTCCTGAGTTCTTCATGTTCCCGATGGTAAAGTCAGTCAATCTTCAATCAAACAAGCTGACAGGCGACCTTGAGAGCGTTTTGGCCAGTCTCAGTAATCCTCTTGAAATACTCTCGACTTTGAACCTGAGTTATAACAACTTGACGGGCAATCTGGGGACTTGTAACTTCGCAGAGCTGATGCCGGCATTGGAAACATTGAATGTGGCCAACAATATGATTCGCGACATCACACCGCCACTGCCAGCCAGCATCAAGACGCTGACATACAGCGGACAGAAGCTCAACGAGAACGTAGGTATCTACAGTCAATTCTACACGATGACTTCCGATGAGCGATTTGCACTGCTGCCCACGGTGCTGACCTACAACCACCAGAACAAGAGCTATCCCAAATCCGACAATTACATGTTGAGTGGTGACGACTGGAACCTGTTCAGTATTACCCTTAATAACACGACGGTATCCATCGGCGGAACGAATTACGTTGGTTCGTATCCTTGGAATAGACTGCCCTCGGGACAAGTGATGACGCTTCAGAACAAGCGCACAGAGAATTCAGTGAAGTTGACCTTCGACTTCGAAATGGGTGATGTCAACTACGACACGTCTATTAACATCAGCGATATGCAGCGAATCATCGTCTGCGCACTGCAACCCGAGTCTAACACCCAGACGTTGTTCAATTACTACGCCGCCAACATTATTGAAGACGACGTGGTGAACGTGCAGGACGTTGTAGCGCAGATCAACCTGCTGCTCGACAGCGGAATTACTCCGAGTATGGCACGCCGCAGGCTGATGGAGAACGGGTTGGCAAAGGAGCCGACCACGATGGCGACGGACAACTGCCTCTACGTGGCTGACGGCTGTCTCATGTTGAAGAGCGATACGCCCGTGGCAGCGCTCGACATCGTTCTCGATGGCAACGAGGCCCAGTGGACGGAAGCCTTGTCGTGGTTCACGCAGAAGCAACGCGGCGGACGCACCATCTTCTACTCTCTCTTTGGCGATGAGATTCCTGCTGGCGAGACCGTTCTGGCAACCTATAGTGGCGATATCTTCGATGCGATGATCGTCGACCTCGAAGGCAATGAGATTCCTCTCAGCATCGGCCTCAACGAAGTGAATGGTATTTACCAAGTTGAAGACGGACTATTGACCAATGATAATGTCTACGACCTCAGCGGACGAATAATCGTAAATCGTAAATCCGTAAATCGTAAATTGCCCAAGGGTCTCTACATTGTGAACGGAAAGAAACAAGTCATCAAATAAAGAAGAAAGGACACCGTTATGAACAAGACAATCATATCCCGTATCATTCTGCTGATGCTCCTCTTTGCAGGCACCGTATCGGCGCAAGAGACGAACAAAATCTACATTGGTGACTTGCGCGGCATGAAGAGTTCAACTTTCGACATGCCCATCAATGTTGATAACACCAACAACAACATTGTGGCAGCTCAGATGGAAGTGCGCGTTCCCTACGGACTGACACTGAATACATCGGTAACCACACTTAACGATCAGCGCATTGATGGCCATCGGCTACGATCCACCTTAGTGAGTTCGGCCAGTTCTGAAGGCCAATACAGCGTTTACCGCTTCATGTTGCTCTCGCCGACGAACAAACCCCTGAAGGCCAACAAGGGTCAGCTCTTCAGCGTACAGGCTGCGGTCAGTGCTTCGGCATCGTTTGTCGAAGGGCGCAACTATCTCATCTTCCTTGACAAACCCGTATTAAGCGACTCTTTAGGCCGGAATGTCGTCACCGACTCTGACGGCGGCGTGCTCTACATAGAGCCAAGTCCTGATTTTGTCATCAAGGATCTCAACATCGTCAGCTCCAACTCTTTTATGCCCGGCGACAGTATCGAAATTTCTTGGACTGTAAAGAACCAAGGCACTGCCGACAGCCGTGACGGATGGAGTGAACAGGCCTACCTTGTGCCGACAGGAACAGACAAGGCTATTTCGTTGGGTACTACCACCCATCATTCAGGATCTTTGGCTGCTGGAGCATCAGTACAGCGATCGTGCAAAGCTGTAATCCCCAGAATGCCCCGTTTTGACGGAGAATGTAAAGTAAGGGTGCGGGTGACGCCCTATTCCAATGCTGGTGAACCGACAGAGTATCGCAACAACAACCAGTCGACCAGCAGCACTTCTTACACCTTAGGCAAAAAATTGTATCTTAGAGCAGCCGAAGATGGTTACTCCTACCCTGAGCAAAACGGAATGCTTGAGTACTCGATTGAGCGAAGTGGCAACACTGACACTAAGCTCACACTGGCACTCATCGTCAGCGGAGACAGTCGAGCCTCCGCTGAAAGTCCCATCATCATTCAAAAGGGTAATTCCAGTGCCGATTTGAGAATAAAACTTTTCGATGACGACATTATCAACGACGACGACAACTTCACCTACACCGTGGTTGGTGCCGATGGCTATGAGGGCATGTCAAGAAGCTTTGTCCTCGAGAACAACGATTATCCTGAGCTGACGCTCACCGCTGAGAAAGCGCTCATTGACGAAGGTGACAGAGTACAGATGACCGTCACCTCATCGGTCACGGCTAAAGACACCGTTGAGGTGAGCCTTGCCGTTGACAAGCCAAGCCGTTTCAGCATGCCTACTTCGGTTTATATCATGCCAGGCGAAAAGACAGCGTCGTTCGAAGTTCTTGCTATTGACGATAAGGTGGTGAGCGACACTATCGGCGTGAGATTCTCGGCAACAGCCGAACGCTACAACCGTACCGCGTTTGAAGCCATGCTGACCGACAACGACATGCCTGAGCTGCACTTCGAACTCTCGCCCACGACCATTAGCGAGGGAGCCGGCGTAGCGGCAATTCTCTGTACTGTCGAGCGTGTCACCAACATTGACACACGTGTAACCATCAATCTGAGCGATGATGGCAATGGCGACGTTTACTGGCCGCGCCGTAGCATTACCCTTGAAAAGGGACAGACCACGGCACAGTTCAGTATAGGAGCCATCGACAACGACCAGATGGAAGGTGATCGCGACGTTGATGTGACAGCGGCCGTGTGGATTTCGTCCTGCTCGTGTTCAGCCAAGGGCACGTCGGCAGGTTCGGTCACCCAGACCATTACCATCCTCGACGACGACGGTCCAGCCCTGAAGGTGGAGCCGCAGGCAAGCACATTGCTTGAGGGTTCGACGGGCAACCGTATCCGCATCATCCGTAATACAGAGACCTCGCAGCCGCTCAACGTGACGCTTTCGAGTAACTATGATAGTGAACTCGTCTATACACCGGAAGCCACTATCGCAGCTGGTCAAAAGTATGTCGACGTGCTGGTTGACGTGAAGCGCAACGACGTGGCTGGCGACTCGAAGACCATCGTCTTCACGGCCACGAGCAATGGCTATGCCAAGGGCACCAACTGGGTTCGCATCACCGACCAGACGCTGCCAGATGCCGTCATCACCTCGTTTACGCTCAATGCCGATACCGTCATGTCCAAACAGACCGTGACGGCTACGGTCGTGGTTGCCAACCAGGGCTTCAACGATATGCCGGCACAGACGCAAGTGCGTTTCAGCTACGATGGCACAGACGTCGATGCCTACACCGAAAATGTGCTGCCTGTTGGTGAGGAGGTTGAACTCACAGCGAAGTTCAACATGCCCGACACGCCTAAGAACTACAGCGTCTCGGCAAGTATCAATCCAGCAGGTAAGTTCCTCGAGACACTGACTAGCAACAACAACGCACAGCCCGTCAATATCACGGTGGTGGCACCCTTCACGGCTACTGCCGAGGTGGAGCGAGATGTTTACAACCAGTATGAAGTGGTCTACATCAGCGGACAGGCTACTGGCTATTACAACACGAATGCCAAGGTGGAGGTCTACCTTCTAAATAATAATGTGCGCGACACGATTAGTGCCATTACCGACGGTGAGGGCAAGTATCGCGCAGCATGGATTCCCACGGCTGGCGTGTCCGGCCACTTCAATGCGGGTGCCTGCTATCCTGGCGAACGTCTTACTACTGAGATGACGTCATTCGATGTATATGGTCTGCGTCGTGCCTACGCTAGCTACCTTAAGCACGAAATCTACACGAAAACCACCGAAGCTGGCATTATCGACCTCTATAATCCTGGTAACCTTGACCTGCATGACCTGCAAGTCAGCTTCGATGGCGACATGGAGGGCATCGAGGTTAGCGTGACGCCTCCTGGCGATCTATTGGCTAATCAGAAGGCGAACATCCATTACACGATTACGGGTGTAGAAGCTACGCAGGGAAAGAAGGAATATCACAACTTCACAGCTCATATCACCACCCGCGAGGGAGCGAAGTTCGACCAGGTCATCTACTATTGGGTACACCCAAGCTATCCTAAGCTGAAGGCATCGGTGAAGGAGATCAACACCACCATGGTGAAAGGTTCCAGCCGTACCTTCCAGTTCGACCTCACCAACGAGGGTAAGGAGGTTTCGGGCGACATTACCATCGATTGGGGCAACATCTCTTGGATCACGGCAGCCACGCCGAAGACCATGCCGTCGCTCGACTTCTGCGACACCACAACTGTGGTGCTCGTCTTCACGCCTACCGACGATATGCAGCTCAACAATCCGCTGCGTGGTACCATTGCTATCAACGGTGCCAATGGTGGTGGCTTCAGTCTGCCATTCCGTATTGAGCCGGTCTCTGATGCCACTGGCCGACTCATCGTCGATGTTTGCGACGAGGCCACTTACAACACCGAAGAGGCTCCTCACGTTGCAGGAGCAACCGTCACCATCCAGCATCCGGCAACAGGCAAGGTGCTCTACACCGGAACGACGGGTGACGATGGTCTCTACACACTCGACCTGAACGAAGGTTACTATCGTCTTGTGGTCTCTGAGCAGCGCCACTCCACCTATTCGGAGATCATCAACGTCAACGCTGGACGCGACAACAATGTGATAGCTGATATCTCGATTAGTGGTATCACTGTCGAGATGACCTACGAGGAGACTGAGATTGAGGACGAGTATAACATCGTCACCACGGTGGTCTACGAGACCAACGTTCCTGCTCCTGTGATCAAGATTGACCAACCGAAGGACTTGCCATTGGTCGACATGAAGGACGGCGACTCGTTCATGTACTATGTTCACATGACTAACGTCGGACTCATCAAGGGTAAGAATGCACACTTCTTCCAGCCAGCCGACTTCGACGGGTTCACGTTCACACCGCTGGTACAGGGTCCGTTCGAGATTCTGCCTAACCAGATGGTTACCATTCCTATCTTGGTGGAATACAATGCGCCAGAGGAGAGCGAAGAACCTGCAGGTGCACCACGTCGGAAGAGCGGGGGAGTAGGATGTATGACGCTCAATTGGAAAGCTCTAGTGAGTGTTGAGTGCGGAACGAAAGACCTCGTCAAGGAACAGAGTGGTACACAAGGCACCGGTGGCGACCGTAGCGGCTGCGGCGGCGGTGGCGGCGGCTTCGGCGGCTTCGGCGGTGGTGGTGGCATCGGCTCACCCTCCGGTGGCGGCGGTGGTGGCGGTGGCACCAGCAGCATCGTCCAGAAGCTCTATGAGCCTGGCGATGGCAAGGGCCACTGTAACGAGTGCTTCGGCACCTTTGCCAAGACGCTCATCTCACGCGTAGTCACCACGTTCATCCCCATCCCCATCTGGGATCTCGTTGATGCTTGGGAATGTGGTTGGGGAGTTGGTCAGTCTGGCACAAGCATTGCCAATGGCACAGCCACAGGAAAGCAAGTAGGCGAATCCATTTGGAGTTGCGTGAAGACCTTTGTTCCTAAAATTGTAGGTGAGAGGCTTGAGAAGGTGACAGGAGTCGTAACCGACGTCATCGATGTCTATCGTGCCTGCCACAAGAGCGACAGCGACAGCGGTGGCGGCGTCAGCGGCGGTGCTCATGCACCTCAGCGTCCGCGTCATTCCTATGCTCTTTTCATGAATCCACCCACGCCCCATCCCAACCTGCCTTCCTGGGCTAATGTCTATCGCGAGAAACTCAATGTTTGGCGCAACTACATTTTCTCCTATAAGAACTCGCTCGACGAATTCTTTGGCGATGGCTATCCTTACGAGGATGTAGAGGGCAATGCCAATGCCGTGCTCTTCGATGCTATATCGCAAGCACGCGATGCCGGACTGGAAATCGATGAGAATTCGCTCTACGTCTACAAACCCAATGCTATCACCGAGGAGCAGTTCCACTACCTCATCCAGCGTTTGCACAACTCATTCGATCTAGAAGAGGAAGAGGCCATCGCCACGGGCAACTTCATTGACTTCAATGCTCTTGCCAGCCATGTCGGAATGATGTATACCTGTGATACTCTTGCCCAGTTGAAGTATGGCTATGAGGGTGCTTGGGATCTGGCTGTGAACGAGCTGAAGATAGCTCGGCAGGAGAACATGAAGGGCGAAAACTCTGTATGCTCGAAAGTGAAACTGGAGATTGAACAGAAGATGACCATGACACGTCAGGCTGTTCGCGGTACGCTTACCGTCACAAACGGAAGCACCGAGGCTGCCATGACCGACGTTAAACTGAATCTAGTCGTGCTCGATCCCGAAGGCGAAGTAGCAGGAACTCGCCTGATGACCATCGCTCCCGAGAGCCTCAATGGCTTCCAGGGATCACTCGATCTGCAGTCGGGTTGGACACTTGGCGCCCAGGAAACGGGTGTAGCCAAGATCCTGTTCATCCCCACAAAGTATGCAGCTCCCGACGTACCTGTTCCTTACACCTTCATGGGAACAATCTCATATGTCGACCCGTTCACGGGCCTTGAAACTACACGCGAACTGGAACCCGCCACGCTTGAGGTACGGCCTTCGCCTAACCTCGACCTGACTTACTTCATGCAGCGCGACATCTTTGGCGATGACCCGCTCACCGAGGAAGTAGAGCCAATGGTTCCTTCACAGTTCTCGCTGCTCATCAACAACAAGGGTAATGGCGATGCCACCAACGTGAAGATGGTAACCCAACAGCCTAAGATTGTAGAGAACGAGAAGGGTCTGCTCGTTGAGTTCGAAATCCTGAGCTCGCAGCTTAATGGTGGCGACAAGGTGCTTGCACTCGGCGAGGCCGTTACAACCGACTTCGGAACCATCCCAGCTCACTCGCAGACTTATGCCCAGTGGTGGATGCAGTGCTCGCTCACGGGTCACTTCACGAGCTACGATGTAAATGCCACCCACGTCACCAGCTATGGCAATCCCGACCTGTCGCTGCTCGATTCGGTGACCATCCATGAGCTCATCCATAGCATCAAGGTTCCAGCCAACAATGGCACTAACCAGAAGCTCGTTGGATTTGTCTGCAACGATGAATCCGATGCCAACGACACGCCCGACAAGATCTACTTCAGCAATGCTACCACGGCACCTGTCGATATAGCTTTCCGTTCTAACATCGGCTCGCTGAACAAGAACAAGGCTACGCTCACGGCCGAACCTAAGCAGACTGGTTGGACCTATGGCTACGTTCGTGACCCGTCGGCTGGTAAGCGCAAGATCATAGGCATCCGCCGATTGAGCGACAATGCTGAGATTGACCTCGACAACTTCTGGCAGACTGACCGTACGTTGCGCGACGGTGCCGATCCGCTCTACGAGAACCTCATCCACTACGTTGACTCCATCAATGAGAATGGCGACTCCTATGAGCTGACCTTCGAGGATCGTCCCGACACCATTCTGGTGGTGCAGAGCTATGAGGGCATTCCTGATCAAAACAACGAGTATGTACGGCAACCCATCACGAAGGTGACCGTCAACTTCAACAAGGCCATTGACGCATCGACACTCAACAGTGAGACCATCTCGCTGCGCTATGCCGGTGAACTGCTCGATGCCTCGAAGATTGTCATCACGAAGAAGACCGACCGCCAGTTTGAACTTGGCCTCACCGAGTTGACCACTGGCGATGGCTACTACCAGCTGACCGTGCAGACAGCCAATATTCGCGACCACGAGGGTTACCTCGGCGATGCCAGCAAGATGGCTGCATGGATTCAGGCAACCGACGGCAAGGTGAACCTCTTCACGAAGGTGCAGCCTGAGGGTGCTGGTACAGTAACACCCACCACAGGCCCGGTCGATTACAACTCAACCGTCAACCTGAAGGCAATGGCCAACCATGGCTATACCTTCAGCCACTGGACCGACCGCACCGGCCAGTTCAGTAAGGATGCCGAGACCACCTACGAGATGAATGGCGAACAGACCATCACAGCTGTGTTCACGCCGCAGCGTCAGACCGTAACCATTAACTACAACGTGCGTCGCGGTACAGTTACTGGTGGTGGAACCGGCTTCTACGACTACGGTACCAAACTTGAGCTGAAGGCTACCGTCTCTGGCGATAACCTCTTCATGGGATGGCGACTCAACGGCGAAATCGTAGCTACTACTGAGAGTTATACGTTGCTCGTCAACGACGACATCACGCTCGAGGCTGTATTCGAACCTATGCCCGACCTCGTCAGCATTACCATCGACGAGAACGAGTACTATTCGGAGAGCCCCGTTACAGATGGCGGCTACTATAACATTTACCTGCGCCGACAGCTGTCGCCCGACTACTGGAACACCTTCTGTTCGCCGTTCACCATCAGCGAGGTCCAGGTTACCGAAATCTTCGGCAGTAACACAGCCATCACCGAGTTTGTCTCCATGGAAGGCGACGTGATGCAGTTCGAGGACGCACGCGAGATGCGAGCTGGTGTACCTTATCTGGTGAAGCCTGAGAAGAGCGTACGCCTGCCGGGATTCGTCTTCAAGGGCAACATCGAGACGCAGAAGTATCCTGAAGAGGTCATGCGCAGCGGCTATGGCTACGTGGGTATCTACGGACTCTACCAGATGAACGACGATGGTACCGAACTCTTCCTCGGCACTAACGGCAACCTCTACAAACCGAAGAAGGAGGGAGCATCGCCTTTGAAGGGTATGCGCGCTTACTTCATCGTGCCGCAGGGTCAGTCGGCCCGTCTGTCCATCGATGGCATCACTACAGCTATTGACGACCTGACTATCGACGGTGAGTTACCAACTGCCGTTGAGGGAGTCTATGACCTCCAGGGACGCAAAATCGCCATTGGTACATTGTCAGAACGTCAATTGCCGAAGGGCGTCTACATTATTAACGGAAAGAAAACTGTCATTAAATGATTATCACTATGGCAACATTGAAAGAATATATCGCACCGCGTGTTCGCACGATGAGTTACGAACTGCAACTCCTGCAGGACGTGTCCAATTCTGGCCACAATGTCTATCCGCCGACCGATCCCGATGAGGGCGATCCAGCTGATGGTGCAGCCAAGTGGTTCAAGAATGGCAGCGTCTGGGAAGACTGATTTTTTCCAATTACTGATGAGATTGCTCATCGACCGTATCAAGCAGGGATGGCCCATGTGGCTGTCCCTGCTTTTTTGTTTTCGGGGGGAGAGACTGCTTAAAATGCAACATGTTTCAGACAAACCCTATATAGTTGCCCCCCTTTTTTGTGAGTTTCGAAGTCGGTGGGGCATCAACTATATTATTTGGTGTGAGTTCGATCGAACTCACGTTAAGGTAAAATTGGCCTACGACTTCATGATGAATCAAATCTATATCGACCACGAAAAATGGGAGAAGAAAAAGAAGCTGAATCGTGAACGTCAGAAGCGTTTTTACAAGAATAATAAAAATAGAAACCTAACGTTATCTAACGTTTCGCCTATCAAAGATAGTAATAGTAATAGTGATAGTAATAGTAATAGTGATAGTAATAGTAATAGTGATAGTAATAGTAATAGTAATAGTAATAGTAATAGTAATAGCACTACCTCCTTCGTCGGTAGTGTAGAGAATAGCGGCAAGGCCGCTATAGGAATTAGCGATACCGCTAATTCCCAAAAAGAGGCGGCGGCCGGGCCGAAAGATTTAGAATTTTTCGAAAGGGTGTTTAAGCCTTATGTGAACAACATCATCAGGGACAGCAACATTCCGCCGATCCGCAAGATAACGCCCGAGCGGTATGAGAAAATTCTGAAGCTGCGCGAGCAGTACACCAGCGACGACATCTACAGGGTGTTTCAGATTGCGGCACGAAGCGACTTCCTCAATGAGCGGGGCCGTAAGCACAAGTTCCAGGCGACGTTCGACTGGCTCATCGAGCCTGAGAACTTCCTGAAGGTGCTGGAGGGGACGTATCGGTAAAACGTTAACGGAAGTTAAACCAAGGGCAAAATTCAGGCGTTTTCTTGGAGTCAACTTTCCTTCGCTGTAACTTTGCAGCCGTGAAAGGAGAAAAACCCACCCCCAACCTGCCCTCCGTCGCGAATGGGGGATTCGCTCCCCTTTGTGGGGCCGCAGCCACACTGGTGGCTGCTCTGAAGACCCCAGTCGCCCGAAGGGAGTGGAGATCTGAATAGCATTTCTCGGTGGTACGGTGATACGGAGGTGCGGTGGTGCGAGAATACTCTTTCCGCCAGAGCAAGAACCCCAACCCGAAGCCCCGACAGCCACGCGCACTGAAACCGGGCTAATCTCGTACCCTCGGCCTCGAAGCGGCTGACCCCCGCACCTCCCCACCCCAGC
>ODAI010698760.1_pt1 | contig 15694 bp, 14 predicted proteins | sample 1539321 | NCBI WGS metagenome assembly ODAI01 (sample SAMN02144231, study PRJEB22623) | gut metagenome | biome: sheep rumen | host: Ovis aries | place: New Zealand
ACTATATCACCTTTATTAATACCTACACCTGTAGTTGTATTACCTTGTGGATCTAAGTCAATTAATAGTACTCTTTTTCCTAAATGTCCTAGAGATGCTGATAAATTAATACTTGTAGTAGTTTTGCCTACTCCACCTTTTTGATTTACTAATGCGATTACTTTTCCCATACTACTACCACCTTCTCTTACGTACTTACTATTGTATCAAATAATAATAATTTAGGAAACCTTTTAAGAAAAAAAAGTAGAACTTTCTACTCTTTATTTATCCTTGCCGATTTTTATTACTATTTGATAAGTATTTTCAAAGTCCATCTCATCAATATTTATATCAAACCCTTTATGTTTAAGCTTTCCTGCTAAAGCTTTTATTTCAGTAACAGCATAACCAAATGTATATTTTTTTGGTTCTTGATGTGATGTTTCTTTTAATAAAAAGTCTATTTTATCAAGTTCGTGTTCTTTTTGTTCTTCTTCTTTAATTTCAGTTTCTTCTTCTGGTAAACTAAAATCATAATCTAATAATTCTTCAGGTTCATCTAATGTTTCACCAACCACTACTTTTGGTCCTGCTTCTTCTAATACTAAAGATTCAGTTGTTGTTTCTGGTTCATATTCACCTTTCATTATCTTGATTTCATTATCTAACTCTCTTACTGTTAGGCGATTACTTACAATCTTATCTAACATAGTTATTTGTTCTTTTGGAGTATCTAGATTTAATAAACTTCTTGCATGTCTTTCAGATATTTTATCATGAAGTAATGCATCTTGTATTTCATCTGGTAATGTTAAAAGACGCATTTTATTGGCAATTGCAGCTTGACTTTTACCCATTGTTCTACCAAGTTCTTCTTGAGTCATATCATCTAATTCTAATATTTTTTGATATGTTCTTGCTTCTTCAATTGGTGTTAGATCCTTTCTTTGAAGGTTTTCAAGAAGAGCTACTTTTGATGCTTCTTTATCATCCATATTTCGGATAATTGCTGGGATTTTTGTAAGTCCTGCCAAAACAGAAGCTTTATATCTTCTTTCTCCAGCTATTATTTCATATTTATCTCCAAGTTTTCTAACTATTATTGGTTGAATTACACCATGTTCTTTAATAGAAGCTGATAACTCTTTTAATGCTTCTTCATTAAATACTTCTCTTGGTTGAAAACGATTAGGAATTATATCATCCAAGTATAGTTCTATTACTTCTCTGTCCATCTATATCACACTCTCTTTATATTCCCCTATTATATTTTCATTATAACATGATTTTATTTGAATACAAAGAAAAAAACTCAAAAACTTGAGTTTTATTTTATTTTATCCATTCTTCTTGGATATATTTGATTAGTTTTATTTATTTTTTTAATTAATAAGATATTTCTTAAGCTTTCTTCTATTGGTAAATTAAATGTTTCTTTATGTTCAAGTTTTCCACTTAATTTGTTAATAATATCTTTAGCTTCATTTATTTCTGCATCAACATTGGCTTTCATTGGTATAAAATATCCATCTACTTTTACCATAGGCATAGCAAGTTCTGATAATACTCTTAAATTAGCTACTGCACGAGAAGTTACTATATCATATTTTTCTCTATTCTCTTTAGCATAATCTTCAGCCCTAGCATGAACTGCTTCTATATTCTTTAAATCTAATTCTTTTATCACTTCATTTAGGAATATTATTCTTTTATTTAATGAATCTACTAAAGTTATTTTTAAATTAGGAAAGGCTATTTTTAATACTATTCCAGGAAAACCTGCTCCTGTACCAATATCACATAAACTTAATTCTTTATTTAAATCTATTACTTTTATTAAAGTTAAACTATCATAAAAATGTTTTAAATATACATCTTCTTTTTCAGTAATTCTAGTTAAATTAATTTTTTTATTCCAATCAATTAATAAATTATAATATTTTTCTAGTTGATCTAACTGTTTTTGCGTTAAATTTATGCCTAATTTTTTTGTTTCTTCTATAAATAATTCTATATTCATATTCTATTTGCTTTCTTTAAATATACCATTAATATAGATATATCTGCTGGATTTACTCCACTTATTCTACTTGCTTGGGCTATAGTTGTAGGTCTTACTTGATTTAATTTTTGTCTTCCTTCACTAGCTAAATTAGGTACGATATTATAATCTATATCTTCTGGAATTTTTATTTTCTCTAAATCTAACATTTTTTGTGCTTCTTTATTAGCTTTAGCTATATATCCTTCATATTTATCCATTATTTCTACTTGTTCTATTACTTCATTTGAATAATCTATATCAATAAAATGTTTGATATTTTCCATAGTAATTTCAGGTCTTTTTAATAAATTATATAGGGTTATACCATCTAATAATTTAGTTGAATTAATACTTTCTAAATAACTATTAACTTCTGTAGTTGGAGTTATTTTATTATTTTTTAATAATTCTATTAATTCATTTATATCTTCTTTTTTCTTTTTAAATTTTTGATATCTTTCTTCATTTATTAAACCAATATCATGTCCATATTCTCTAAGTCTTAAATCAGCGTTATCATGTCTTAATAATAATCTATATTCAGCACGTGAAGTTAACATACGATATGGTTCTTTTGTTCCTTTTGTTACTAAATCATCTATTAATACACCAATATATGATTCATTTCTTTTTAATATTAATGGTTCTTGATTATTTATCTTTCTAGATGCATTTATACCAGCTATAAGTCCTTGACCTGCAGCTTCTTCATAACCACTAGTTCCATTTATTTGTCCTGCTGTAAATAAGTTTTCTAATACTTTTGTTTCAAGTGATTGTTTTAACTGTAGTGGATCAATAGCATCATATTCAATAGCATAAGCATATTTTAATATCTTAGCATTTTCAAGACCTGGTAATGAATGGACCATTTTTTCTTGTACATCTTCAGGCATACTTGTTGAAAATCCTTGTACATAGATATCATCATAATATATACTTTCTGGCTCTAAGAATAATTGATGTCTTTCTTTATCTTTAAATCTTACTACTTTATCTTCAATTGATGGACAATATCTTGGACCTATTCCTTCTACATATCCACCATACATACTTGATTTATCCAAGTTTTCATTAATTATTTTGTGAGTTTCTTCTGTTGTATAAATTAAATGACAAGGTACTTGATCTTCGGCTTTATATAAAGGTTCATGATCAAATGAGAAAGTGTGTAATTCAGTATCTCCTGGTTCTAGGCTAGCTTTTGAAAAGTCAATAGAATCTTTAGCTATTCTTGGAGGAGTTCCTGTTTTTAATCTTTGTATAGTAAACCCATATTCTTTTAATTTAGTACTTAAGAATTTAGATGGTTTTTCTCCATGAGGCCCGGATACAGTTTTAGATGCTCCTCTTAATACTACAGCTCTTAAGTAAGTACCTGTTGTTAATACTACAGCTTTAGCACTTATTTTTTCTCCATCTTCTAAAACTACACCTTTTACTTTATTATCTTCAACGATTAAATCTTCAACAATTGACTCTTTGATTTCTAAATTAGGAGTAGAATTCATAGTTTTTAACATTTCTTGTGGATAAGTAATTTTATCTCCTTGAGCACGTAAAGCTCTAACTGCTGGTCCTTTTTTAGTATTTAGCATTTTCATTTGAAGTAAACTGTGGTCAGTGTTGTTACCCATTTCTCCACCTAATGCATCTATCTCACGAACAATTATACCTTTAGCTGGTCCACCTATTGATGGATTACAAGGCATATCCGCAATATTTTTTATATTTCCTGTTACAAGTAGGGTTTTATTGTTTAATCGTGCTGCTGCTAAAGATGCTTCACATCCAGCATGTCCTCCACCTACTACTATAATATCGTATTCCATTTTAATACACTTCCTCTTTTTTCTCTTGGACTATTATACTACATTTTTATAAAAAATAAACAAAAAAATTATTTCCCGGGAAATAATTTTAATGTTTTTCATTATATTTTATTGTTTTTTCTTTATATTTTCTCTTTCTAGACTAGTAAAAATAGTTGGTAGCATGTACAATTTTATATTATTCTTATTATTATCTTGCATTTTATCTACTTTCCTAAACAAAATTGTGTGAATAATTGATCTATCAATTCTTCTGTATAAGTTTCACCTATAATTTCACCAAGTTTTTCCCAACTTCTTTTAATATCAATTTCAATCATATCAACTGGTACACTATTTACTATACCTAATTCTACTTCATTTAAAATATTTAAAGCATCTTTAGCTAAGGAAATTTGTCTAACATTTGTTAAGAAATTATTATCATCTTGAGTTAACTTTTCAAGATTAAACAATTCAATTATTTTATTCTTTAATGAATCTATTCCATTAATATCTTTAGTGTTTGTATATATAATGTTTTGGTATTCTATTTCGGATTCATCTATTTTCTTTTCTAAATCATTTTTATTTATTACTACTATTACTTGTTTATCTTTAGCATAGTTTAATATTTTCTTATCTTCTTCAGTTAATTCTTGATTATTATTTAATACTATTATTACTAAATCAGCTTCATTTATTAAATTAATACTTTTTTCAACACCTATTTTTTCTACTATATCTTTTGCATCTCTAATACCTGCAGTATCTATTAAATTTAAAGATACACCACTAATGGTAATACTACCTTCTACTGTATCACGAGTAGTTCCTTCAATATCAGTAACTATAGCTTTCTCTTCATCTAATAATTTATTTAAAATACTACTTTTTCCTACATTTGGTTTACCAATAATGATAGTTTTAATGCCATTAGTTATAATCTTACCATTTTCAGATTCTTTTATTATTTTATTTAATTTTTCTTTTATTTCTATTAATTTTGGTAATATTTTTTGATTAGTCATTACTTCAATATCTTCATATTCAGGATAATCTATATTAACTTCTATTGGAGCAAGTAGTCCTTCTAGAATATCTTGTCTTAAATTTCTAATCATATTGCTTACGTTACCATTTAAACCTTTTATAGCAACTTTTCTTGTTTGCTCTGATTTAGATTCAATCAAATCCATTACTGATTCAGCTTGAGTTAAGTCTATTCTTCCATTTAAAAATGCCCTTTTAGTAAATTCACCAGGTTCTGCAAGTCTACAACCATTATTTAATAATAATTCTAAAACTTTATTAGTTGTAGCTATACCACCATGACAATTTATTTCTACTACATCTTCTTTAGTAAAAGTTTTTGGTGCACGCATTACTGATACTAATACTTCATCTATTATTTCATCATTATTAACTATATGACCATAATTAATAGTATGTGTATCTACCCAAGTTAAATCTTTACCTTTAAATATTTTATTAACTATGCTAATTGCATCTTTTCCTGACACTCTTATTATAGAAATTGCCCCAACTCCTAATGTAGTTGAAATAGCTGTTATTGTATCGTTCATAGACTTCACCTCTAACGCACTGATTATATCACTTTTTATAAAAAAAGAAAAGAAGATTATTCATCTTCTTTTGGTTTAATTACTACACAACGATTAGGTTCTTCTCCTTCACTTTCAGTAATTACTTTTTTATTGTTTGCTAAAGCTTCATGAACTATTCTTCTTTCATAAGAATTCATTGGTTCTAGTTTAGCAGCTACTTTTGATATAGCTACTTCTTTAGCTGTCTTCTTAGCAACTCTTTCTAATCTTTGTTCACGTGCTTGTTTATATTCACCTACATCTAATGTAAATGGATAATATTCTCCTATTTCATTAGTTATTGCATGCTTAATAATTGAAGTCATAGCATCTAGTGTTCTACCATTTTTTCCTATTAAAATTGAATTATTATCAGCTAAAATAGTTATATTTAAACCGTTTTCACGTTTTTTTACTTCTAAATTACATGTTAACCCCATATTTGTTACTAATTCTTTTACTAAATCTTTTATATGTTCACTAACATCTCTTTTACGAATTACTTCTATTTCTACTTTTTTATTAAATAATCCATTTTTTACTTCTATTTCTTTAATATATAAATCACTTTCTAATTCTTGAAGAGCAATTTTAGCATTATTTATTGCATCTTCTTTAGTTTTTCCTGTATATCTATTTTTTACTAACATCTTTCTTACTCCTTTTTACTATTAAGTTTTGAGCTACAGTAAATAAATTTGTAGTTACCCAATAAATGCATAATGCACTAGACATAAAGAATCCCATTACTACTATCATTACTGTCATAATTGTAGTCATGTTTTTCATTGGATCTTCTGCTTCTTGCTGAGTTGTTTTATTCATACTAAATGAGTAATATGTTGTAGCTCCTACTATAGCTATTAGTATAAGATATAAAAAATTATGATTTGTTAATAAACCAACTGAAGGTGTTGTACCAAGTTGTAATCCTAAGAAGTTTCCTTCAAATAATGCTGGTACTCTATTTATTGCTTCTAAAAAAGCTATGAATAATGGTAATTGAATTAAAGCATATACACATCCTGATATAGGATTAATATTATATTTACGATAAATCATAGTCATTTCTTGACTCTTCTTCATCATTGATTCTTGATCAGTTTTACCTTCATATTTCTTTTCAAGTCTTTTAAGTTCTGGTTGAGCTTTCTTTAATAATTCAGATTGCATAGCTGTTTTCTTAGTTAATGGATAAGCTATTAATCTAATTATTAAACTTGTTATTATTAAAGCTACTGCTGCATTTTTAACATAATTATTAAACCATAAAATTACAAAAGCTAATGGTTTAACAAATATACTATTCCATAAACCTTCATAACCTCCAGTAGTAATACTAAAATTACTACATTTTGGTAAATTATTTATATTAACACCATTTTCTTTATATATTTTAATTATTTTTTCATTTGTTGGTCGACATAATATATTTTCAGTTAAACTTTGACCAGTTTCCGGATTTGTTACTACTTTCTTATTAGAATCTTTTAAAGTTTTTGTACATCCTGTTGTTAATAAAAGAATTATAGCTAATAAGAAAAATATCTTTTTACTTTTTTGTTTCATTCTTTTCTCCTTTATTTATATTATTCATAATATCTTGGAAAGCTTTTTCTAATTCAGAATATGTTGCTTCTAAACAGCTTTCTTTCATTATTATAATATAATCCTTGGAATTTTGATAGTAGTTTTTATTATTATCTATTATACTTTTTAATCTTCTTTTTAATTTATTACGATCAACTGCTCTTTTAGATATTTTTTTACCTACTGATAAACCAAAGCGATAATACTTTTCTGATTTATCATTATAATATATAGTATAATATTTATTCTTACTAAACTTTCTTTTATTTAAAATTGTAGCAAAATCTTTGTTTTCCTTAATTATATTTATTTTTTTCATATTATCACCTGATTTTAATGCAAAAAAAACCACAGTTATTGTGGTATTCTTACTTACATAAAGTCTTACGACCTTTTCTTCTTCTACTATTTAATACGTTACCTTTTTTTCTAGAAAAAAATCCATGAGCTTTTTTCATTTTACGATTATTTGGTTGATAAGTTCTTTTCATAATTTTTCCACCTCCAGACATAAAATCTACATTATTATAATAAAAAATATTTGATTTTGTCAATAATAAAAGAAAATTATTTAAAAAAGTTATTATTAACAGTTTCCACAGCCCTGTGGATTGATTTATAAACATTGTGAATTTTGAATTTTGTAAAATTTGTTGATAAGTCACTCTTTTCCTTTATTTATATAGCTTATATTTGTGGAAAAGTTTGTGGATAAACTGTGATTTTTTTGTGGAGAAAAAAAATTTAGTTTTTTCTATTTTCTTTTCCACAATTTTAACTTATAATAATTCTTGCAATCGGATATTATCTTTAGTCGGGGGGGATAGTTATGAATGTCAAAATCATATGGGCAAACTTTTTAAATAACATAAAGACAGAACTATCTTCTCTTTCTTTTGAAGCTTGGTTTAAAGATACAGAATTATATGAATATAAAGATGGAGTATGTAAAGTAATAGTTCCAATGTCAATATGTAAAAAACATTTAAGTACTAATTATTATGATATGATTGTTGATAATTTAAATAATGTTGTTAATGATAATGTATCAGTTGAGTTTTATACTAAAGAAGAAATTGAAGAATTAAATAATACAGAGGAAAATAATACTATAAACAATTATAATAATTATAATGAAAATAATAATTCCACAGAAGTTGTGGATAATAGCTTTAATTATGTTCATCATTCTAATTTAAATCCTAAATATACTTTTGAAAACTTTATAGTAGGTAATACTAATAAATTTGCTCAAAGAGCTGCAGTTCAAATAGCAGAAGCACCTGGGCAATTATATAATCCATTATTTATATATGGAAATAGTGGACTAGGGAAAACACATTTGATGCATGCTATTGGTAATTATATAGTAAATAATTCACATTTAAGAGTTTTATATGTAAGTAGTGATGAATTTGTTTCAGATTTCGTTGGTATTAATAAAAAAGATGATAATGGAATGAATTTTAATAAAATAGATTACTTTAAGAATAAATATAGAAATGTTGATGTATTAATTGTAGATGATATTCAATTTTTTCAAAGTGCATCTAAATCTCAAGATGAATTCTTTAAAATATTTGAAGTATTACATAGAAATAATAAGCAAATAGTTATATCTTCAGATAGATCACCGCAAGATTTAAAACAATTAGAAGATCGTTTAAAAACTAGATTTTGTTGGGGGTTGACTGTTAATATATATCCACCTGATTTTGATTTAAGAGTAGCAATACTTAAGAAAAAGATAATAGGGGAAGCTATTAATATAGATATACCTGATGATGTTATAGAATATATTGCATCTAATATTGGTAATAATGTTAGAATATTAGAGGGAGCAATAAATAGATTACTTGCATACTCAGCTTTTTCTGGAGCTGCTGAAATTAATTTAGATTTAGCTGTTGAAGCACTTAAAGATGATATAAATAAAGGATATAGTGAAAAAAACAGTATAAATAAGATACAGAGGATAGTAGCAGAATACTTCCAAATAACAGTAGAAGATATGAAATCTAAGAAAAGAAGTGCTAATCTAACGGTACCAAGGCAAATAGCTATGTACTTGTGTAGAGTACTTACTGATGAATCTTTTCCTAAGATAGGAATTGACTTTGGTGGAAAAGATCATTCAACAGTTATGCACTCAGTAGAAAAGGTTGAAAAAGAGATAAAAGAAAATAAAGAATTAGCTAATACTATTGAAAAATTAAAAAAAGAAATAGAGTAGTGTGGATAATAAAAAAGTTAATAACAACTTATCCACAAGATAAATCTTATAAATCTCTTTAAAATAAAGGAAAATAGTAGTTATAAACATTTTCCACAGTAATAATAAGAATAAAAAATAATTAGAAAGAAGGAATTAAATATGAAATTAAAAATTAAAAAAGAATTATTATTAGATGGACTTAATAAAGTATCAAAAGCTTTATCAGTTAAAAACTTAGTACCAGTACTTCAAGGAATTAAGTTTGATCTTACTAAAAAGGGATTAACATTAACAGCAAGTGATAATGATATTACTATTCAAGTAGAAATTGATAATTGTGATGATATGGTTATTGAAAAAGAAGGAAGTATTATTATTCAAGGTAAATATATATTAGATATAGTTAGAAAATTACCAGATGAATATATTAATATTGAAGTAGTAGATGAATTAAAAATCACAGTATACACAGATAATAGTGAATTTAACTTAAATGGTATTAATAAAAATGAATATCCTAGTATTAACTTAGATTTATCTAAAAATCCTTTAAATGTTAATAGTAGAGTATTTAGAAATATTATTAGTCAAACTAGTTTCGCTACATCTGCTGATGAATCTCGTCCAATACTTACTGGTATTAATTTTAAAATAACTGGTGATATTATGGAATGTAATGCTACTGATTCTTATAGATTAGCTAGAAAATTAAATAATTTATCTGAAAGTGTAGATGATAACTATAATATAGTTATTCCAAGTAAAAATTTACTTGAATTCATTAAGATAATGGATGAAGGTGAAGATGATATAGAACTTCATATCTTTAATAATAAGATATTAATTAAATATAAAAATATTTTATTCCAATCAAGATTAATCAGTGGTACATATCCAAATACAGCTAATTTATTACCAGATGAATTTGTATTAAATATTAAAGTAAATGTTAATGATTTATATAATGTAATCGATAGAGCTAGTATTTTAACTAGTGATAAAGAAAAAAATATTGTTATGTTTGAAGTAGAAGGTAATAAATTATTTGTTAGAAGTAATAGTGCTGAAATTGGTAGAGTAGAAGAAAAAATGAATATTGAAAAAGATAATAATGAAAATATTAAAATTTCTTTTGTAGCTAAATATATGATGGAAGCATTGAAATCATTTGATGATGATGAAGTAACTATTAGCTTTGTTGGAGAAGTAAAGCCTATAATTTTAAAATCTACTAAAGATGAAGGATTAACTCAATTAGTATTACCAATTAGAACATATTAATAAAAAGCGACTGAAAAAGTCGTTTTTTTTTATTGTTTATACAAAATTCGACATATTTTGCTATTTGTAGGTGTTATAGTAGGACTTAAATTTTTTCAAAAGGGGGATAATATATGGAAAAATATGAAGTTAATGAAAAAACACTAGCAGTAATTGGGGTAAATGATAACCTTAGTAAAGTAATGGAAGATGTTAACGATTATTTTATAGGTGATAGTTCTTTTTCTGTTATGGAAAGATCTTGTGAGTATTTTGGTAGTACATATAGTGGTAGAACAATAGGAAGTAGAAAAATGTTGGGAATTAATTATAAAGTACCAATAATTGTGGAAGAAGCAAATGATTTAATATTTTTTCCACTATCAGAAGTGGATAACCCAAAATGTGTTTGGGTTTCTCTAAGATGGTTTGATAGAGTTGAAGAAGAATATGGAAAGACTTATATATATTTAAAAAATGGAAAGAAAATTCCTACTAAAATATCTAAATATTCTATTGAAAATCAGGTGCTTAGATCATCTAAATTAAACTATATATTAAATAATAGAAAAAAATCATTAAAATAATAATAAAAAAATAGGAAAATAGTTAAAATTTACTGTTTAAACGCCCAAATTATGATATAATGTATATGTAGGTATAGGAATACTAAAAATATAGATTGGTTGTGATTTGGGTGTTTTTGTTGATTTTATGTATTTATCGAAGATAGAATTATCACATTATCGTAATTATAAAAAAGAAAAAGTTAAATTATCAGATAAAATTAATATATTTATTGGGGATAATGCTCAAGGAAAAACAAATATATTAGAAAGTATTTATATTCTTGCACTTACAAAATCACATAGAGTGGGTTTTGAAAATAATATAATACAGGATGGTTTTCAAACATGTAAGATTAATGGATCTTTAAAAGATAATAAAACTTTTAAAGAGTTGAAAATTATTATTAATCAAGATAATAAAAAAGTATCTATTAATAATAAAGAAATAAAGAAAATAGCTGATTATATTTCAAATATGAATGTGATTATGTTTTGTCCTAATGATCTAGATATTGTTAAGGGAAGTCCACAAATTAGAAGAAATTTATTAAATATTGAAATTAGTCAATTATATCCATTATATGTTAATTATTTAAATGAATATAATAAGATTTTAAAGAATCGTAATGAATATTTAAAACAAATGAATATAAATGGTATGACTGATAATAGATATTTAGATATTTTAAATGAAAAACTAGTAGAGCGTGGATGTGATATTTATTTATATCGTAAAAAGTATATTGATTATATTAATTCTAAAATAAATGATATATATAAGAATATTATAGGTATTGATGGTTTAGAAATTATATATGAGACTAATATTGATATAGATAATTATGATATTAATAATATTAGAGAAATATTCTTAAAAAAACTTAAATCTAATATTAAAAGAGAATTAATTCAGGGTATGACATTATATGGACCACATCGTGATGATTTTTCTTTTATGTTAGAAAAGCAGGATTTAAAATTTTATGGATCTCAAGGACAACAAAGACTTGCTATAGTATCATTTAAGTTAGCAGAAGTATCTTTATTTAAAGAGGAAAAGGGTACAAGCCCAATACTTTTACTTGATGATATATTTAGTGAGTTAGATATCAAAAAAAGAAATAAATTAATTAAGTATATTCCAGATGATATTCAAACTATTGTTACTACAACAGATTTAAAGAATATACAAAAAAGAATTGTTAATTCCAGTAAAATATTTATTGTTAAAAATGGAACTATAACAGAAAAGGCGGGATAGTATGGATAATGAAAACAAAGATTTAGAACATTATGATGCTTCGGATATTCAAGTTTTAGAAGGACTAGAAGCAGTAAGAAAAAGACCAGGTATGTATATTGGTACTACTGATGTTAAAGGATTACATCATTTAGTATGGGAAATTGTTGATAACTCAATTGATGAAGCTTTAGCAGGCTTTTGTCATAATATTGAAGTAGTAATTAACAAAGATAATTCAATTACTGTTAAAGATGATGGACGTGGTATACCAGTTGATATTCACCCTAAAACAAAGATTTCTACAGTTGAAACTGTTTATACAGTACTTCATGCTGGTGGAAAATTTGGAGGCGGTGGATATAAAGTGTCTGGAGGTCTTCATGGAGTTGGTGCATCAGTTGTTAATGCCTTATCAAAATGGGTAGAAGTTACCGTTTATAAGCATGGTAAAATTCATAAAGTTCGTTTTGAAAATGGTGGACATATAGTTGAACCATTACATGTAATAGGAGAATGTTCTGAAGATAGAACAGGAACTACTGTTACGTTTAAACCTGATCCTGAAATATTTGATACTGATATATATGATTATGAAACGTTAAAAGTAAGAACACGTGAACTTGCTTTCTTAAATAAAGGTTTATCTTTAAATATACGTGATGATAGAGATTTAGAAGATACTACTGGAGAAACTTTTATGTATGAAGGTGGAATTAGTGAGTATGTTAGATTTATAAATCAAGAAAAAACACCAATTCATGAGGATATTATTCATTTAGAAGGTGAAAAAGATGGTGTTATGTTTGAAGTAGCTATGCAATATAATACTTCTTATAATGCTAATATTTATTCATTTGTTAATAATATTAATACTCATGATGGAGGAACTCATGAAGAAGGAGTTAAGCGTGCGTTAACTAGAGTAATTAATAGTTATGCTCGTAAAAATAATATTTTAAAAGAAAAAGATGAAAATTTAAAAGAGGATGATGTTAGAGAAGGATTAACTATGATTGTTTCTTGTAAACATCCAAATCCTCAATTTGAAGGACAAACTAAAGGTAGACTTGGTAATAGTGAAGTTAGAAGTTTAGCAGATAGCGTATTTAGTGAAGGATTTGAAAGATTCTTACTAGAAAATCCTGAAGAAGCTAGAACTATTATTAATAAAGCTATCTTAGCAAAGAATGCTCGTATGGCTGCTAAAAAGGCAAGAGAAGCTACAAGAAAGAGTGATTTATCAACAACTAATTTCTTTGGTAAACTATCTGATTGTAAGAGTAAAGATCCTAGTGTATCTGAAATATTTATAGTCGAAGGAGATTCTGCCGGTGGATCAGCTAAAAAGGGAAGAGATTCTATGACTCAAGCTATTTTACCTTTAAGAGGAAAAATACTTAATGTTGAAAAGGCTAGACTTGATAGAGCTTTAGGAAATGAAGAAATTAAGACTATAATTACTGCATTTGGTACAGGTATTGGTGAATATTTTGATTTATCTAAATTAAGATACGATAAGATTATTATCATGACTGATGCCGATGTTGATGGTGCACATATTAGAGTACTTTTATTAACATTATTCTATCGTTTCTTTAAACCAATAGTAGAAGCTGGACATGTATATGCTGCTCAACCTCCATTATTTAGAATTATGCATGGTAAAACCCGTAAATATGTTCTAGATGAATCAGAACTTTATGCATATTTAAATTCTTTACCTGAAAACGTTAGAAATAAGGCTGAAATAGCTCGTATGAAAGGTTTAGGAGAAATGGATGCAGAAGAGTTAAATGAGACTACAATGGATATAAATAAGCGTACTTTAAGAAGAATTACAGTAGATGATTGTGTTGCAGCCGATAATGTATTTGAAAAGCTTATGGGTGATGAGGTAGAACCTAGAAGACAATTTATTGAAGAAAATGCACAATATGTACAAAATCTTGATATTTAGGGTGGTGAAATTAGATGGATAATGAAAATAGAGATGACTTAGATGAATTATTAGAAAGAGCTAAAGCTGATTCTAATGATGATGAGAATAAAGAGTTAGAAGTTCCAGAATTTGAAGAAAATACTGATAAAAATACTGAATTTGGTGGAACATTTCATGAGAGAGATAAATTAACTGAAAATAATATCGTAAAAGAGGTCAAGGATTCGTTTTTAGACTACTCCATGAGTGTTATTACGTCCAGAGCTATTCCGGACCTTAGAGACGGTTTAAAACCCGTTCACAGACGTATTTTATGGTCTATGTTTGAAGATGGTAATACTCCAGATAAACCTCATAAGAAATCTGCTACTACAGTAGGTAATGTTATGGGTCGTTATCATCCACATGGAGATTCATCTATTTATGATGCAATGGTTCGTTTAGCTCAAGATTTTAACCAAAGATATATGTTAGTTGATGGACATGGTAACTTTGGTAATATTGAAGGTGATGGAGCAGCTGCATACCGTTATACAGAAGCAAGACTTGCAAAAATTTCCTTAGAATTATTAAGAGATATAAACAAAGATACTGTTGATATGGATAAGAACTTTGATGAAACTAGAGAAGAACCTAGAGTTTTACCTTCTAGATTCCCTAATGTTTTAGTAAATGGTTCTATGGGTATAGCTGTTGGTATGGCTACTAATATTCCCCCTCATAATTTGGGAGAAGTTATTGATGGATGTATAGCTTATATGGATAATCCTGATATTGATACTGTAGGTTTAATGCAGTATGTTAAAGGACCTGATTTCCCAACAGGTGGTATAATCCTTGGAAATTCTGGTATCAAAAAAGCTTATGAAACAGGTAGAGGTTCAATTACTATTCGTAGTAAAGCTACCATTGAAGAAAATGGAAATCATCATTATATTATTATTGATGAAGTACCATATGGTGTTAATACTATGGAACTTAAGAATAAAGTTGCTGAACTTGTTCGTGATAAGGTAATAGATGGTATTTCTGATTATCATACAGATTTAAAGAATGGTGTTAAAATTACTATTACTTTAAAGAAAGATGCTAATCCACAAGTAGTTTTAAATAATTTATATAAACATACTAATTTCCAAATTAGTTATGGTATTATCCTTTTAGTACTTGATAATGGTACTCCTAGAACTTTAGGATTAAAGGATATTATTAGTAAATATATTGATCATCAAAAAGAAGTAATTATTAGAAGAACTAGATATGATCTTAAAAGAGCTGAAGAAAGAGTTCATATTTTAGAAGGATTAAAGATTGCTCTTGATAATATTGATGAAGTTGTTAGTATTATTAGGGGTGCAGATGATGATGAAGATGCTCGTAATAAGTTGATGAATAGATTTGGTTTAACTGAAATACAGAGTAATAGTATTTTGG
>ODAI012864230.1_pt1 | contig 15694 bp, 14 predicted proteins | sample 1539321 | NCBI WGS metagenome assembly ODAI01 (sample SAMN02144231, study PRJEB22623) | gut metagenome | biome: sheep rumen | host: Ovis aries | place: New Zealand
ATATTTAATCCGATATTTGACCGTACCATTCTTGTGGAAACACCTTTTGTGATTCGTGGCGGCATGGTTTCCATGATTACCTTGATGTTGAAAGGCGTATTCACAGTATTCGCAACATATATTTTAATTGCCTCAACAACAATAGAAAAAATCTGTTATGCCTTACGAAAGATACACATTCCCAAAATTCTCGTAACAGAAATCATGTTGATTTATCGATATATAACCGTTCTTCTTCAAGAGACTAATCGAATCACACAGGCATATGCTTTGCGTGCACCCGGCCAGAAAGGGATCGCTTATAAAGCCTGGGGTCCTTTGGCAGGACAGCTTTTGTTAAGAAGTATGGACAGGGCGGACCATGTATATGAAGCGATGCTGATGCGCGGTTATCATGGAGAATTTCCGTTTGGTACCACAAAATCATTCAATAAAAATGATGTGATATTCTGTCTGCTGGCAGCAGGAGGATCATTACTTCTTCGGATATTTCCGTTATTTTATTGGATTGGATCTTTTTTTGTATAGGAGGGCATATGAGCCATATACATATAGATGTTAATGATGTTTCTTTTTCCTATGAGAAAAATCAGCCGATATTAAATCATATTTCATTTCATGCATCGGAAAACGACTCGATTGGCTTAATTGGAGCTAACGGTGTGGGAAAATCTACTTTGTTGAAGTTAATGGTAGGATTGTATTTGAATTTTACCGGCTCAATCCGCGTTGAGGAAATCCCCGTAGAAAAAAATATGCTAAATAAGATTCGGGAAAAAATCGGATACGTTTTCCAGGACAGTGACAGCCAGCTGTTTATGTCTACGGTATTTGATGATGTTGCCTTTGCTCCAAGAAACTATGGTTTATCGGAAAAAGAAGTTGTTTCACGAACAGAGAGCGCTTTAGAAAAGGTTCATATTTCGCATTTGAAAGACAAGGGAATCTACAAATTATCCGGCGGTGAAAAGAAGCTGGTATCCATCGCGACCATTTTGTCGATGACACCGGATATCATCATTATGGATGAACCGTCTGTCGCATTGGATCCCAGAAATCGAAAAAATCTCATTCACATCTTAAATGAATTTGATCATTTAAAAATCATCGCTTCGCATGATTTAGATTTTGTATGGGATACATGTAATCGCGTAATTCTTTTATCTAAAGATGGAATTGTCTTTGACGGGGATCCGGAAATCATATTAAGAGATGAGAAAACATTGATGGAAAACGGATTGGAATTACCGCTTTCTTTAACGAAAAGAATATAGAAGCATGTCTTGGAAAACATGCTTCTTTTTAGATACCAGGGGGGTATCGAGGGGGCTAGATCGCAAATCCGGTAATTAAAAGAGTTGCCGTAAACATAAGTGTATATAATCCTAATTCACGGTCGGCTCTTTGCTGGATCTGTTTTTTCCTTTTGATTTGTGCCTGTATATTTTTATGATGTGAATGCAGAGAGTTTGAATTAACCGTCGCAAACAATTCGGTGTTTAATTTATCATTCATGTTGTAACCCCCTACAAGAAACTTGTAATGTATCTATATAATAGTGAATAATCTTGTAAAAATCAAGAGTAATTTACAAGAAAATTGTAAACTATGTGTTTTATTTATCAAGAATTGTGTTATTATATCTCTGTAAGGGGTGTTTTATGAGTTTACATACCAGAATTAAAGAACGACGTAATATATTAAAAATCAGCCGCAGCCAGCTTGCGAAGCAGTTAGGGGTCACTCCTTCTGCAGTGGCCAATTATGAAAACGGAATCAGCGCACCGAAGATGGAGTTAATGCCGAGATTATTTCAGGCATTAAAATGCGATGCGAATTACCTGTTTATGGAAAATGACCGGCCGGCGGATACGTATTCTGTGGATGAGGTGGATTTGATTGAACAATACCGCACTTTGGATGAATTCGGGAAGAATGCCGTTAAGCATTCATTAGAACACGAATATATTCGATGCCATAGTCCGATTCGCGTCCCTATGATCGATCTTCCTTTTTTCCAATTTGCACCATCGGCAGGAACCGGCGTATATGTACCGGATGAGGTAGATATGGCTTATGTTTCTGTTCCGCAAACAAAACAGGCACGCCAGGCTGATTATGTCTTACAGGTCAACGGTAAAAGTATGGAACCGGAATATATGGACGGAAGCTGCGTACTTGTAAAAAAACAGGAATCGGTAAATCCGGGAGAAATTGGAATTTTTGTGGTTGATGGCGAATCATACATCAAAGAATTTAGAGCGAATTGTCTGCATTCATTAAATCCTGAATATGGGGATATTGATTTAACGGAAGATCAATATGTGCAATGTATGGGTAAAGTAATAGGGAAATTAAATCATATTTAGTTTCCTTTTTTTTATATTTTATTTAAAATAAAGCATAAACCTTGCGATAAACAAAAAAAGAATCTATTATGAAAACGAGCAATTATGCGCTCGAGGTTTTATTATGGCAAAAAAGAATGGTTCGAAACAGGTTAAGACAAAAAGAAGAAAAATTCGCTATACAAGAATTCTTTCGTTGTTAGCGGTTTTTTTCGCGCTTTTCTTTTTGATTCGTTTTGCCTTATCGGCATTTAAACAGCCGGAAGAACCGCAAACAGCCGTCGCATTTATCCAAAGCGATTTAAAAGAAGAGTCCAAAAAGCTTAAAGAAGCAGCCGAAGCCCGCAAAGAAGATCCTGATATACAGACCGGTTTTATAACAACAGAAGCAGGAACGCAATACTTTGATCTTAGCGGACAGATGTTGACAGGCCTTCAAAAAATAAAAAAATCTTACTATTATTTCAATGAAGAAGGCTACATGGTCAAGGATGCGATGCTCAATGTAGAAGGACTGATTCGCTACTTTGGACCGGATGGTGTCATGGCAACAGGAAAGACAAAGGTAGGAGACCGTACTTTATTATTTGATAAAGACGGAGAATTACAAATTGATATCGAAGAGTTGGAAAAGGGCATTGACCAGATTGTAAAAAAATACAACAAAGATAAAAAAGGCGAATATAGTTTCTACTTTAAAGATATTCGTACGGGAAATACCTTGACCATCAACAATAAATCGTATTATCCATGTTGTATGATCAAAGTTCCGGCATTAATCGGTACGTTCCAAAAGATTTATTCCGGGGAACTCGATTATATGGCAAACTATGAGAACATCAGCTTGATGGTCATTATGAGTGATAACACAGCTTACAATGATTTGATGATTCAGGTCGGTGAAGGCGACGGTGTCAACGGCGTACATTTTGTAAATGATATGCTGGCGGAAATGGGTATAGAAGAAACCCGTCTCCATCATGGCTTGATCCCGGGTGAAGGTTATTTCACTGACGGTGGAGACAACGTAAGCAATCCGGTTGATATCGGAGTTATATTTGAGAAACTTTATTACGGCCAGGTAATATCTCCGGAAGCCAGTGCAGAAATGATTGAATGGTTGAAGCTTTGCGGTGATACCATGGAATTAGCTGCAGGAATACCGGAGGGAATTCCGTTTGCTCATAAAACCGGATGTGCAGATGATATTTATCACGATGGCGGCGTCGTTTATATGGGTGACCGCGATTATATCATCAGCTTATTTACGGCCGGATTTGGAGATGATCGATCTGAAATGATGGCAGAAATCTCCAAATATGTTTATGAATATGAGGCCGGGTTATTTTAGAAGTGAGAAGATGGCATAATGTGTCATCTTTTTTTTGTACCATAATATAAAAAATACTTTATAATAAAAATAGAGCTGTATTCATGGAGTGGAGCAGATAGAGCCTTTTCTGCTTCAGATTAAGATCGAAAGATAATGGAGGGGATCAAATGAAAAAGATTACACCGATTATAATTTCATTTATCATGTTATTGTCAGGCTGTGCTGCCAAGACGGATCTTTCCGGCAGTGAATATGTTGGAAATTGGCAGGCTGTTAAGATCGTCTTAACTGAAGATACAATATATGAAAGTGTAGACGTTCATGACGGCGATTCAGATAAGGTGCTGCAGCATCTTGTTGAGTCAGGAATATTACTTCCGGATGGTAAGCTCAATCTGGCAGGACTATCCAATTCCAGTGATTTGTCCGATACAACACTTACATTAAAGAAAGATGGCGTATCTGTAATGGAAGTGTATGGCAGGGCAACTACAGGATATTGGGAAGAAATAAATGATGGTATTAAAATTATTGGTCGATCACGTGAATACAAGGCGAAAAAGAATGATGACGGCACAATAACGGTAGAACGGTACGGTGCCATAATCACTTATAAAAAACTATAAAGGAGATCATAATTATGGGATTATTACAAGCAGCTATTGGATCAGCAAGCGGTGTGCTATCTGATCAATGGAAAGAGTTTTTCTACTGTGATGCTTTAGACAAAGACGTATTGGTAGTAAAAGGTAAAAAACGAGTATCCTCGCATTCATCGAACAGAGGCAGCGACAATATCATCACAAAAGGCTCAGGAATTGCGGTTGCCGATGGTCAATGTATGATTATTGTTGAACAGGGAAAAGTAGTTGAAGTATGTGCTGAGCCGGGCGAATACACATATGATTCATCTACAGAACCGAGCATTTTCTGCGGAAATCTGGGAGATGGTATTATGGAAACCTTCAAACAGATCGGAAAACGTTTCACTTACGGCGGTGAAGCTCCAAAGGATCAGAGAATTTATTATTTCAACACAAAAGAAATTACTGACAACAAATTCGGAACAGCGAACCCTATTATGTTCCGTATCGTGGATGATCGCATCAATTTAGATTTAGATGCTAGCGTTCGCTGCAACGGTATGTATTCTTATAAGATTACCGACCCAATCTTATTCTATACAAATGTATGCGGAAATGTTGCAGGCAGCTATACCCGCTCTGAAATCGATCAGCAGTTAAAGACAGAATTTATCAGCGCATTACAGCCTGCGTTCGCACAATTATCTGCAAAGAAAATGCGTCCGAATGAAATTCCGGCACATACAGATGATTTATGCGAGGCAATGAACTCTGTTTTGACAAAGAAGTGGTCTGAGCTTCGCGGTATTTCGATTGTTTCAATCGCAATGAATCCAATCACATTGCCGGAAGACTACCAGAAGATGATTGCCGATGCACAGCGTGCAGCTATGCTTAAAGACCCGACAATGGCAGCAGCTACAATGTTGAACGCAAAGGCAGACGCAATGAGAGATGCAGCCAACAACTCAGCAGGCGCTATGACCGGTTTCATGGGAATGAATATGGCAGGCGCACAGGGCGGCGACGTTGACATCCAGGGCTTATACGCAATGGGAAATAAAAAAGAAGACACTACCCCGGCAACTATGAAAGTAAATGACAAGCCGACATGGACTTGCGAATGCGGCACTGTGAATACCGGTAAATTCTGTGCTGAATGCGGAAAACCGAAACCGGCAGATGCAGATGGATGGACATGTGAGTGCGGTACTGTGAACAAAGGTAAGTTCTGCTCCGAATGCGGAAAACCAAAACCTGCAAGCGCACCGAAATATGTATGCGACAAGTGTGGATGGGAACCGGAAGATCCGTTTAACCCTCCGAAATTCTGTCCGGAATGCGGAGACCCATTTGACGAAAAGGATCGCCGATAAAAGGTGAAATATGGCTGATTTACAGGAATTTAAATGCCCGAATTGCGGCGGCTCGATGGAGTTTGACCCCAGTTTACAGCAGTTAAAATGTCCTTATTGTGATACCGTAATCAGCATCGATGAGTACCAGAAATTAAATCAAGAACCAGACATTCCTCCGGCACCGCCGGAGGAATCTCGTACATGGGATGATGAAGAAACCAAACACCTCCGCTTATACGTTTGTAACTCGTGCGGCGGTGAAATCGTAGCTCATGAATCCCTGGGAGCATCATCCTGCCCTTTCTGCGGCAACCCGGTTGTAATGAAGGGACAGTTTACCGGTGATTTAAAGCCGGACTATGTGATTCCTTTCAAATTGAATAAGGATCAGGCAAAGCAGAAATATATGCAGCATCTGCAGGGAAAACCTTTTTTGCCTGGTATTTTTAAGGATGAGAACCATATTGATGAAATTAAAGGTATCTATGTACCGTTTTGGCTTGTTGATGCAGATGTAGATGCAGACATTCAATATGCGGCTACGACTACAAGGTCATGGAGTGATGCAAGATATCGATATACGGAAACCAAACATTATGTATTGGATAGAGAAGGTTCGGTATCCTTTTCCAACGTTCCTAAAGATGCATCAAAAGAGATTGATGATGCGATGATGGAATCCATCGAACCTTTTGATATGTCGGAGGCAGTGTCTTTCCAAACAGCATATCTTGCAGGATATTTTGCGAATCGATATGATGAGCAGATTAACGAAAGCATGGAAAGGATCCGCCAGCGTGTGAAAACCAGTACGGAATCCATATTCAGGGATTCTACTTCCGGTTTCGGTGCCGTAGTTGTTCAAAGCAGCAGAGTGAATTTGAATAACACCAGCTATCGCTATGTGTTATATCCGGTATGGCTGCTCAACACGACCTGGAATGACCAGCATTTCCATTTTGCGATGAATGGACAAACAGGAAAATTTGTAGGAAACCTTCCTGCCGATAACAGGGCATATTGGAAATTTGTGGTTCTCTGGGGAATAGTGATTGCGGTAGGAATTTATGCCCTGCTGTGGGCTATATTGTTGATATAGGGGGTGCTTATAATGAAAAAATGGATAAGCGCCTTAGCAGTTATTTTATTAACTTTATTTTCTTTTCAACCTGTTAAAGCGGATTCGGATCAGGTCTATGTCATTGATGAAGTCAATGTGATTTCAGAAACCTATCTGACCCCTTTAAACACTAAAGGCCAGCAGATTTATGAAGATACCGGTATGGTGGTCAGCTGTCTGTTAGCTTCTCACGATGAGAGCGTTGGCTTGATTGATTATGTAAAAGCTAAGTACAGCGAATACTATGGCGATGCCGATGGTATTATGCTGGGTATGGATGATAAATTATGGTGGATTTATTGTTCCGGCAAGGCAGCGGATTATGTCGACAGCGCAACGGAAAACCGCCTGTGGAGAATTTTTTCCGATAATCAATATTATGATGAGGCGATTTCCGATTATATGGATGCGGCCGCTCAATTGTTCAGCACCGGGCAGGCTCCAACACCGGCGATTCCGGAAACCAGACAGAAGCCTTTGCTGGTGGATGACGGAGATCTATTAACGAGCGGTGAAGAAAGTGATCTGCTCTCACTGCTGGAGGATTTATCCGAAAAACAGCAGTCGGATATTGCGGTTGTTACGGTTAATTCTCTAAATGGCCAAAACGCTCAGGATTTTGCGGACGATTATTACGACTACAACGGCTATGGTTACGGCTCCACAGACAGCGGAATTATGCTGGTGGTATGCCTGCCGACAAGAGACTACGCTTTGACTACTCATGGTGATGCCAGAGATTTATTGTCTGACAGGTCACTTGATTATATCGAAGACGCGTTTGTTTCCAAATTGAGTAATGGCGATTATTATGGCGCATTTAAGGCTTATGCCAATATGACCGATGCCAGATTGGATGAAGAAAGAAATCCAACTCCGCCTTCGGTTTCTCCGATTTGGATACCTGTCTGTCTGTTAATCGGATTTAGTATATCCGGGGTTATTGGCAGCTCCAGAAAGTCAAAGCTGAAAACAGTTGCTCTGCAGTATGAAGCCAATAATTACTACAATAGGCAGTCTTTACGTCTAAGACGTAAAACCAACAATTACATAAACAGTACGATGAGTCGAATTCCGATTCACACAGATGATGGACCATCCAGAGGCGGTGGCGGCGGACACACTTTCCATACGAGTTCTTCGGGAAGAATCCATGGCGGCCGGTCCGGAAAATTCTAAGGATTTGACAAAGTGCTTAAGTTATTTTAAAGTAATCTTGGGGTAGTATGTTCCGAGATTACTTTTTTTTCGGAAATGCTAAATAAGGGGATTCATATCATAGATATATTGCAGGAGAACGAATATGAAAATACGATGGCTGAGTGTCGTCGTTTGTTTGTGCATGGCAGTTCTTACAGGCTCTACTACTGTTATGGCCTCGGAGAACAATCAAATCATGCCCGGAGAACTGTTTCTTTGGAAGATGGCTTCGGGTTGGACAGAACTTCCGACCAAAGACGGAACCATTACTGTCTATTACGCAAACGGACATTTGACACACGGACAGGCAAATATTGACGGAGAATGGTATTATTTCGATGGGGAAACCGGTGCTATGGCTACCGGCTTAGTCGAAATCCCGAAAAAATATGAACCACAGGGAGCGAAAACCTGCTACTTTGGGGATGATGGGAAACGCATGTCCGGCTGGATAGATTTCGATGACGGCAGGCGTTATTTCAATCATGAAACCGGAGCTATGGCAGTTGGAAAAACCGTCATTCCCGGAGAAGATACAGACAGCGGAAGCGATGAAGTATTTTACTTCAATGACGACGGAATACAAGCCTTTGGGGAATTGCTGGTAGATGATGAGTGGATCTATATTGATCCTGAGACCGGTCATCCTCTAGATTGGATCCGCTATCCGGAAGATGCCCAAGACCAGGATGCCCGCATGGCAAACAATGCCATTATGGTATGGATGTATTTCAAGTCTAAGGGATGGACGATGGAAGCTGTTGCCGGTATGCTTGGAAACATGCAGATGGAATCTATGATCAATCCGACAAGTACCGATGGAATTGCCTATGGTTTGGTACAGTGGACTCCTATCAGCAAATTGGAACAATGGTGCATCGATGAAAACTATATGCTGGAAGACGGCCGTGGACAGTGTGCCCGCATTCAATATGAGATGGAAAATGAGATTCAATGGTTTACATCGGATTACTCCATGACATTTAGGGAATATTCTCAGAATGCCGGAGATCCGCAGGAATTAGCTCATGTATTCATGGCAAACTATGAACGCCCTTATTACTTCAGCTATTGGGAAAGGGCAACCTTTGCGCAATATTGGTATGATTATTTAAAAACTTTATTTCCAAATGGCTAATACCGAGCGAAAGCTCGGTTTTTTCGTTATAATATTTATTAGGAGATGATATATATGGGTACAGGAATTTCTGATACAAAATATGAAAATTTAGATCAAATCTGCATATCCGCAAGAACAATATTTGATGAGCTGTTTGAAGCCGCACATCCGGAAACAGGAGATATACTTGTAGTTGGCTGCTCTTCCAGTGAAGTGGCAGCGCATAAAATCGGAACCTTCTCCAGCGAAGAAATCGGAAAAGCGTTATTTGAAACTTTAAATAATGCCTGCAAAGAAAAAGGACTGTATCTGGCATGCCAGTGCTGTGAACACTTAAACCGGGCTATTATCGTGGAGAAAAAATGCGCAAAAGAAAAAGACCTGGAAATGGTCAATGTCAAACCTCAGCTTAAGGCCGGGGGATCATTCGCAACTGCTGCATTTAACGGCTTTGATCAAGCCGTTGCGGTTGAACATATCAAAGCGGATTTAGGAATTGATATCGGAGACACATTGATAGGCATGCACTTAAAGGATGTGGCAGTACCGGTTCGTGTTTCATTAAAATCGATTGGAAACGCGCATGTTGTATGTGCAAGGACTCGCTTAAAATACATCGGCGGACCAAGAGCTGCTTACCAATAAATACTAAAAAATACTGTTGTTAAATAAGTGATACATGATTTCCGTTAATGATTGTTTAGATGTCCCCGGATAGCCGACAAAGCTTTTTACAATCCCGGTTAATGCTCCCGCAATGAAATTAGCCTTATATACTTTTTCCTTCTCGGAAGCAGCAGATATAAAACAATCGCAGTTCGTTAAAGAATCATAGACGCTGTTATAAAAAAGATAGGTGATATTGTTCTGCACTAATAGGGCAAGAAAATCGCGGTTTTCATAAATATAATCGGCATAGTTTTCTGAGAATTGCCGAAGATAGGAAGGCTCTTTGTGAAATGCCGGTGCTTTGCAGCAATGCCGTTCAGAGAGCGTAAAAAGAACTACGTTTTCTCTGTAGCTGAATAATGTATAGAAGGTTTGCCGGGAAATACCGGCTTCTTTACATAATTCGCTGACGCTGATCTCGACAAATGGTTTTTCGGACATCAGCCGAAGGAGAGCATCCGCAATTTGTTCTTGTGATGTGAGAGCTGTTTTATTGGTACCGCAATACATAATTTCACCTGATCCTTTATATGTAAAAAAATTATAGAATTAAACTTGACAATTGTAAAGGATGGATGTATCTTATTTTTACAGTAAACTTGACAAGTGTCCAACGACATTTGTCAAAATTTTTACCAAGAAATTAGCACTCTTTAAAAAAGAGTGACAAAGGAGGGGCTAGAATGGCAGTTTTACCAATATACAACGCAATCACATTACCGGAATCGAATTTATATATGAAGACCGATTCCTATACAAAACTGACAGGGAAATCACCTTATTTGGATGAGAAGGTTACCTTGATCATTTCCAAGAAGGAAATCGGACGAAAAGGATTCCATTCCGACAGCTTCTATCCAATCGGACTGACCGGAACCATTGAAGAAGTCAATGAAAACGGATATATCATGATTCGAACCAGGAAACGCGTCAACATCGATGATGTATATATTTATCCGGGAGGAAAGATTGAATTATCTACTTCTACTCGTATCGAAATCGATGATTTAGATAAGGAAGATGCCAGAAACCGTCTGGCAAGATTAAAGGGAGATATCCTTCGTATCGCTGAAAAGAATCAATGGGGACAGGCAATCCGTGCCTATGTGAACCGCTGGATTTCGATTGCGGATATCGCTTCTGCGATGTCTCCGTGGATGATCAATTCCAATGAGGAAAAATATGCGCTGCTGGCAGAAGATTCGCTGCAGGAGCGTTTCAATAAAACAGAAAAGATCATTTATGAAAACATGGAAATGATCCAGGTACAGTCCCAGGCCCAGAATGCCCAGGAGGAAGAATACCAGAAAATCTATCGTGAATCTGCGATTAAGAAACAGATGGAATATCTTCAAAAAGAATTGGATGAGATGCATCCGGAAAATGTATCTGATTTAAGACGGCTTGAAATTAAGGTGAAAGAGCTTCCGATGAATGAAAGCGCCAAAAAGGAAGCACAGAAAATCTTGAACCGTTTAAAAAGTGAAGGGCAGAACAGTGCGGAATCCGGAATGTTGATGGATTATATGGATTATCTAACCTCTCTGCCATGGAAAAAAGAAGAGAAAAAAGATATCCATTTAGATGAAGCAAGAGAAATCTTAGAAGCCGATCATTTCGGATTGGATAAGGTAAAGAATCGTATTATTGAACAGATTGCGGTAATGAATTTAAAAGGCCAGCAATCCGGTTCTATCCTGTTATTTGTCGGTGCACCGGGTACCGGTAAGACAAGTATCGGGCAAAGTATCGCCAAGGCTCTTGGCAGGGAATATGTCCGTATTTCTTTAGGTGGTGTTCGTGATGAAGCGGATATCCGCGGACATAGACGTACTTATATCGGTGCTATGGCAGGCCGTATTATGGATGGTATTCAAAAGAGCGGTGTATCCAATCCTGTTATGGTCTTAGATGAAGTGGATAAATTATCCATGTCTTATAACGGTGATCCGGCCAGTGCTTTATTAGAGGTATTGGATCCGGAACAGAACCATACCTTTACCGATCATTATTTAAATGTTCCGTTTGATTTATCGGATGTATTCTTTATCTGTACGGCAAACTCATTAGATACGATTCCGGAACCATTGTTGAATCGTATGGAATTGATTCAATTCAGAGGCTATACACCAATCGAAAAAGAAGAGATCGCCAAGCAGCATCTGCTTCCTAAGGCAATGAGTGCCGTTGGGTTAAAAGAAGACCAGCTTACAGTTGATGACCAGGCAATCGAAAAAGTAATTTCCGATTATACCAGAGAAGCCGGTGTTCGTGGCTTGAAAAAGCGAATGGATATGATTTGCCGTCAGGCAGCCGTTGCGATTGTATCCGAAAAAGAGGAAGTCGTACACGTAACCGAAGACAACCTCAGTGAATATATGGATATGAACCCAATCACACACAAAAGTGTACCGGAAACGGCTAAGGCCGGTGTTGTGACAGGATTGGCATGGACCAGTGTCGGCGGAGAAATTCTCTACATTGAAACGATGTTTACGAAAGGAAACGGCAAATTAACCGTAACCGGCCAGCTTGGTGATGTGATGAAAGAATCCGCTCAGATTGCGATCAGCTTAGTGAAATCCTTCTTCCCGGAAAAGGCAGATATGTTTGAGAAGAATGACTTACATATTCATGTACCGGATGGTGCTACTCCAAAGGATGGACCATCTGCCGGTATTACGTTAACTACCGCTTTATCTTCCCTTGTGAGCGGTGTTGCGGTTGATCCGCACATCGCAATGACAGGAGAAGTATCCCTGCAGGGAAATGTGAATCCAATCGGAGGTCTTCCGGAAAAACTGATGGCAGCCCAGCGCTCCGGTGTTAAAAAGGTATTTATACCAATCGACAACAAGCCGGATCTAAAGGATGTTGCCAAAGAAGTTAAGGACCAGTTAGAAATTGTTCCGGTATCCACAGTAAAAGATGTTTTGGATGCACTTGAAATTCACCCTGCGTTTGTGAAAGCATAAGGACTGTTCATTCAGTCCTTTTTTCATGTAAAATAGATGCAAAGGAGGGTCGTATATGCGTAAATTATCCTTGTTTGCAGCTTTTAGTATAATTATATCCTTGATTGCGGGATGCTCATCCGGTGAACCTTCTGAAGAAGAGTTTGCGACAGTTGAACCGTCCATAGAAGTCGTTGATCCAAGTACAATTGAAGAAGACTTAATCGCTTTCCTCGATTGGTTTGGCTGGTATTCTCTATCGGGCAACAGTATATTTGACTCCGAAAACATCAACGAGAATTCCAATGTGATGAATCTGGCATTTACCCATTGTGTGGATTTTGATTCATATCCGGGTGAAGCTGCTAAAAGGTTTCAAAAGGATCCATCCGGAAAGCTGAATGATTGTGATATCTTTGAAGAATCGAAAACCGATTGGATCTTGACCAATATCTTCCACTATTCAGATGAAGATATTGAAACAATCAAGTCTGCTTCTTCCGATCAATATTACTTGGATGGGGGCTATTATTATGTGAAAACCGGCGGTGTAGGCGGAGGTTATGATTCAAAACCTCTCTATGCCTGGAAAGATGGCGACTTGCTGAAAATCATCTTTGCCCAATATCAGGGCGATGTTATGGTACAGCTTTCGGGAATGAAATTTGCGGTTGTATCAAAAGAGGATATTGATGGGACTTCCTATTGGACTTTACATTATTGGTCAAATGAAATTCCATCCGGTTCATTACAGGAAGATTTGGCAGTAGAAGGAAACTGGAGTGTTTCGGGTGATACATCGAAATCATTAGTAATTGACGCAATACAGAATAATACCTTACCGATTCATGTCACTTTAGAAAAAGGGGCCGGCTTCAGCGCGGATGCTTATATCCAGGAAGATGGAAAAACAGCTGTTTTTGCGGATGTTAACACCAAATATGCCGGATGGCTGGAGTTCAAAGAAGACACAGCTGCATTACATGTATGTACCGATACGATGGATGAACAATCCTTCGAATTTAAAAAGGCAGATACAATAACTCCAAAAGAAGAATCATTTTCTATTACGGGAGAAGAGCTGGAGGATTGGATTGCCTTTATTCGGGAGTGTTACTATACACCGGGAAGCGCTGATACCAAAATCGTATTAGAGAACGGAACAGATGGCTGGAATTACAGTCGGGAATATTATTATCATGACGGTCAGTTTATCTTTGCGTTTATCTACAACGGAACGGAAGAACACCGTTTATATTTCAAAGATAATCATATGATCCGCTATATTGATGAAAGCCATACAACCTTCGATTATCCAAATTTAGAAGACTTTGCCGATTGGGAAAAGAGGGCGCTTGACGAAGCATTAAAATACTCTTCTGTAGAATCATCTGCATGGAAGGGAACCTGGAAAGCAGATGATGGAGAATATATCGATATTAACGATGTGAGTGACAAAGGCTTTACCATGACATACAGCGGCTATAAAGCCGATGGTTCCTCTATGTTTCATGCCGACCATGAGATGGCCTTTAGCGATCAATCTCGTTTAAAAGCCACTGAAACCGATCAATCTGCAGCAGATATGAGCTGGAGATATTCTGTCACTTTGAGTGGAAATACATTAATTCTTTCTTCCCGATATCCGGATAAGACATTCTATCGGCAGTAATTATGGTATACTTTAAACAGAGGTGTGGATTATGAAACAATTTAAAATGGATACAGATATTGATCAAGTTGAAGAGTGGTTAAATTATTTAAGTAAACAGGGAAAGGCCATGATTGGCTGCAGCGGAAATGTTTATGAATTTGAAGATACAGCTCCGGGAAAATACGAATATCATATTGGGTTTATCCGCAATATGAAACCGGATTATGTCAATCTTTGGATCTATGACTTATCCAAACAGGGAATTGAATTTGTCGCAAAAGATAATATGTGGATTTATTTTAGAAGCACACAGCCGTTCTCTTTATATCCTACGACAAAAGAACGCTCTAATGTTTTAAAGGATATTCGAAATCTCTATTTGGAGATATCTACCGCATTTGTGACACTTGCTGCAATCATCGGCTGGTTTACTTCAAAAAGTAAAACGAAAAAGAAAACCGTACCGTATTTGATTTCAGCTGTGTTAGGACTCTGCGGCGGGTTCTATGCCGTACAGTTTGGAAAATATGAACAGAAATTAATCGCAGATAAAAAAGCGGAAAAGGCATTAGATTGATAAAGGAGAGGAACAATATCCTCTCCTTTTAATCTACATTCATACGTAAGATCCAATTTGTCTTGGTAATCTTCCAATAACTCCAGATGGTTTTAATCAGATAATCAATTCGTAAAGATAAGTAAATCCAGAATGGATCTGCCTTCAGTACCAGCGCAACTAATATGCCTGCCGGAATATTCACCAGCCAGCATGACAATAAATCAACTTTGGTGACAGCTTTTGCCTGACCGCCGCCGCGAAGGACACCTTTGGTAAGAATAATTTGGAAGGCATTAAACAAAATACCAATCGCTGCGGCAAAGGATAATTCATAGGCAACAGCTCTTGTCTGTTCAGATACATTGAAGAAATTAATGATAAACGGGGCAATCGCAACCGTTAAAACAGCAGATACGATTCCAATCACAAACGCAATCATGATGAAATATCGTGAGTATTCTTTGGCTCTTTCAAAGTGTTTAGCACCGATTTCATGTCCGATAATCACGCTTCCACCCATTGCGATTCCAAATAGAAATAAAGAAGAAAGCGTCCACGCATTATGGATGATGGAATTTGCCGCAATATAGTAGGCCGATACACGTCCGGTAATCATGGCTGCCGCTGAAACGTTTAAGTTACCGGTTACTTCACTGATTAAACTCGGTGTACCTAATTTAATCAGGTCGCTTCGCATTAAGGGTTCCATCACAAGGCGGATATCCGGGATACGAAAGCCTAACTTATTGTCATGAAGCATATATATAAACGCAATAAAAAACTCTGTGATACGTG
>ODAI012745801.1_pt1 | contig 15693 bp, 22 predicted proteins | sample 1539321 | NCBI WGS metagenome assembly ODAI01 (sample SAMN02144231, study PRJEB22623) | gut metagenome | biome: sheep rumen | host: Ovis aries | place: New Zealand
AAAAAGAAAGAAAAAAATGAGGTGAAAATTATGGCTGAGAAGATTACTTACATTTCTGCACTTACTTCTGGTATCGAGTCCCTTAAGGGCGTTGAGGGTTTCTCCCCTGACGAGATCGCAAAGCTTGAGGCTCTCAAGGCTTCCCTTGAGCGTAGAGCATCTGGTGAGCGTAAGCCTTCTAAGGAGCAGGTTGCAAACGATGCACTCCGTACTAAGATTTACGAGGCTATGGAGCCCGGCAAGGCTTACACTCTTGCTGACATCAACGAGCTCATCGGAGAGACTTTCTCCACTCAGAAGCTCTCTGGTCTGATCCGTACTATCGAGGGTATTGAGAAGACTAAGACTACTGGTAAGGACAGAAAGACTCTGTTTACTAGGGTTTGATAGGGCTTACGCCCTATCAAATTGGGTGGCGGCCCCCACATAGACCGACCCGTCGATCCTAATCCGCACATCCCAAGGCTCGTGGACGCTAAACCTTTACAAATGCGATGGAACCCTCGATCTTTACAAGTAGGTTAGAGAGGCTAAAATAAACTTGAGGTTTCTGTTGGGAGTTATCCATAAAACTCCCTTCCCACTCGGTTCTTATAGGTTCGTCCATCCGCGGAAACGGGAAAAAACCTATTTAGGTCTGCCTAACCTAATACCAAAAGAGGTCCCGCTCCATGTGACGAGAGGGTTACTGAAGATCACACGCTTAGCAACGGTGAAACGATTTGCCCCGCGTCGACTGTGGGTAAAAGGAGGTCGATGGGCATTTAGCAATATATGTTCATAAATGCAGGTCTGGTAAACCAATATTGCTCGGATAGGGAGGGTTGCAAACCTCCCTATCATTGTTTATAAAAAATCTATATTGACGGCAGCTTAAATTTATGGTATAATATATATGTAAGAAAAATAAAAGAGGTAAATTTAAGTATGTATGATATTGATAGAATTAAGAATGAGTTTTATGAGGCTTGCCGCAAAGGTGGGATGACAAGAGAAATTCCTGTTTCTCTTAATGGCAGACTTACTCGTACTCACGCAAGAGTTATAAGCGACTGGAAGGGTAATGACCTTATCCCCGAAAGAGCCGAGTTTTCCAAGCAGCTCATTGAAACTGCTACTGACGACTCTATCCATGAGGTAATCCTTCACGAGGCTGCTCATGCAATCGTAACAGAACTTACAAAAAAATCTCATGGACATGACGCGGTTTTCAAGAGAATGTGCGGCCGGTTGGGTTGTTCCCTTACCAAGGCTTCAGGTGAAGTTGAAAGACACACCGAGGTTAAGAATAAGTACGACATCATTTGTCCTAATTGTGGTGTCATCGGGGGTTATAGTAGAATGTGTAAGACAGTCAGAGAACCTGAACGCTGCGGTTGTAAGAAGTGCGGTACTTGGGGTCTGAAGGTTAAGCAGAATTGGTAAGAGTCTGCGGCTCTTAAGGAGGTAAATATGTCACAGTATATTCAGTTTTTTATAAGGTCTAATTCCAATGAATTTCTTCCTATTGGAGTATTTTCCAGATGCAATGCAATTTATGACTTCTTCGAGAAGTATTTTAATGCTCCCTATGAGAAGATCGCCGCAATAACTGTAAAAGACTTGATGTATCTCATAGAAAAGATCGACAATCGCATTGAAGTGTATAACGATAAAATCGTAGGACTTGAGCAGAAAATCAAGTTGATTACAGAGTGTAATAATTCTGTTGAAGATAAGATGGTCGCTATTGACGAGGTTTACTCCGATATTGAAGATTATGTTGAACAGCGTAACGAATTCAAGCAGGCACGTAGCTATGTATGTTCTTTGGAAGAAATCCTTGACGCTATTGCATATGATGACAAGTATTGTAAGGATACTTATCTCTACTGTGGTATCGAAGTTGGAGAAAATCCTACTATTAAGGATATAACTGACCAAAAGTAGAATAAGAAAAAGTGCGGCAGGGGGTCCATGTGATCCCCTGTTCTAGTATAAAAAATCCTCATTGACAAAGGCCGCATTTTATGTTATAATATACATAGAAAAGATAAAGAAGGTGATTTTAATATGAGATTATTGACATGGACTGTAAGTTTGGGTAAAAAGGCAGATAGTTTCAAGGTTAAGATTGAAGATACAGATACAAAAAAGGTTCTTTTTAAAGATCACTATGTTAATGGTAGAAATGTAAGTTATGATAGAGCTCTTGCTAATGAGAAGAAACCTTTTGTAGCTGATCTTATTAAAAATCTGATTGATGAATATGATGTTGAAGGTACGGTAGGTGCTCCGGGAATTAATGCCTTCACAGGTTTACCAGTGACAAAGGAAGATGTAGATAATTTTTTGTATAAATATGTATGGGAGATGATTTGAAATGAAGAATAGAATGAGAAAGAAGTATCAGAAGAATTTAGCTTCTGCTCTTAAGGGAGTAAATAGAGATATAAAGAGAGATGAACTCTGGCTCGGCAGATTTGAGATCAGACAGGGTGGAACCCACTTTTTGAAGTGGGACGATAATTCTGGTGGTATCTTATATTGCAGAATGAGAGTATTTGATAAGGCAACTGGATATTATAAGGATTATCGTTTCGAGTATTATGGCAAGAATTGTAATTGGAAGTTATGGGAGATAATGAACAAGTTTATAACTGTTGATTGTGCGGTCTGGCGTTCCGAAAATCCTCGTGAGTGTGTACGTGATTATCGCAAGACCGGCGTGCCGCAGAAGTTACTTAGAGGGGTGGACAATTATCACCTCTCTGAAGAATACTTTGATAGATTAGGAGAAGTATGATGATACCACAAGAAGATAACTTAAATGTCTTTAAGCATAATTGGCTTTATTGGAGATACCCAAGAAATTGGGGCAAGAATATTGTAGATTTCTTCAGAAGAATAAAATGGGCATGGCAAAGAGCCACTCGTGGCTATTGTGATTTAGATGTGTGGAATTTTGATGTTTATCATACAAATTTGATAATTGCCGCATTGTCTAATCTTGCAGAAAATCATATGGGTTATGCTGTTTATCTTAAAGATGGTACAAAAATAAAAGATGATGAAGAGTGGACTCAGTATCTTTTAAAAATAGTGGATCATTTTAAGAAGGCACAAGAGTATGATGACTACTACGAGGAGCCATTTAATGCTTCACTTTTGGAAGAGCTTTCTAATGCAGCGGATATAGAATATACGCTCGGTCTTGATATGTTAGATAACGCTTATAGAAATCTTTGGGATTAAGGAGGATATATGGTTTATACTTATATTTGTGCCTTTTTTGGCTTGGGTTTGTTAGTATTTATGGTAGTGGCTCTCATAGTGTTTGCTATTGGTTTAATATTTGATAGTAATTTTGCTATGACTATTGGTTGTATTGCAACAGCTTTGATGCTTATTTGTGGTGTTGGCTATTGGGTTTTTGACATTCCTTCCCGAAAAGAAATATATGATTATGGAATTGAACATGGATATACTTTCTATATAGATGGGCAGGAAGTAGACCCAAACCTCATAGATCCATATAATTACAGGCATATCAATCTACCCGATGATGAAAATGAGAGAATTATAATTGCTTCTACTAAGTAGATAAGAGCTCCGGGATTAAACCCGGAGATTTTTATTGACAAAAATTCTTTTTTATGATATAATATATATAGAAAAATGAAAAAGAGGTAAAATTGGATATGAAATTTCTTTTATGTGGTGATGAATATGTAAATGTTACGCAAATAACTTCCATTCGTCCTTATGTGAGGAACCCTGATTATTCTGTAATAACCACTTCTGATGGAAGAGAACGCGTGTTTGAAATGAAGGCAAACAAAGTAGTAGATAGAATTAAGGAAGAAGTGTAATGGAAACTAATGAAAAAGTAAAACAATTTTGCGTTGGCTGTCATTATAATGACAAGGGCACTTGTAGATATGGAGAGGAATGTGCGGGCACAGTCTACCCCAGAAGATGTGAAGCATATGTTCATCAATAAAATCTTACTTTACAATGCCCTGTTTTTATGATATAATATATATAAGAAAATAAAAGTGAGGTTTAAAGTTTTATGGATTATATTTTTATTATAGTAGACAATTACAATGACTATCTTGGTGCTTATGCTACAAAAGAGGAAGCAATAAATGGTGCTTTTGATCTTTACTTTATCAATGATAAGGTAGATGTTAATGTTGAAGCTACAAAACTGAAATTAAATGAAACCGAAGAAGGAACAGAGGTTATTCTTGTTGACAATGAGAATAATAGAGAATTCCATAATTATACAATTATCTCAAAAGAGGTAGATTTAAAAGGAGAAAACATAAAGACGCCAGAAGAGTATGTGAAGTATATGATTGATACTTATGGTGTGCGGTCTTGCTATGACGATGAGAATGAAGTAGCTACTGCGGATCTATGGTTCGAGTGTCCTGAGTGCGGCGAGCCGATCCTATTCGCTGATTATCCCGAGTTGTTTGTAGAGAATGGACATGAGTGTCCGGTATGTGAAGAGGAGATTTAAATATGAAATTAAGAAAATTACTTAAACTTTTTGATATGTTCGATACTAATATCATAGTGTGGAAACCAGAAGATGATGAGAAAGAGCCAGCTTACAGAGGTTTTCTTTGTGATATGCCCTATTGGCTTTTGGATATGACAATAGTTGGAGATCTGTGTACTACTAAATATGTTAATGAACATGAGGTAACATTTGGAGCTCTTGTAGTGGAGGTAAAAGACGGTGAATGATATTAAAACTTATTTGTTCATATGCTTAAAGTTAGGACTTGATAGTTTATTATTTATGTTAAACCTCTATACTGCTTTGCGGGATATGATTAGCGGACAGGGTGGTATTGCGTGGTTTATAACTACTGGATTATGGTTTTTTATTACTTGTGTAGACTTGTATAGATATAGCTATGACAACAAATGAGTTACTTGTATTTTTGATATTAGCTCTTATGGGCGGTTTTGCTTTCTATGGGTTAATAGAGTTTTTAACTTGGGCGAAGTATTATCTCAAGGATTATTTGCGACAACGAAAAAGTCGTATTAAATAAATTTATATTGACAAACCTCACTTTTTATGCTATAATATATATAGAAAATGAAAGTGAGGTTTTTAATATGGTAGCTAAATCTTATCAGAAGTATACAATCGTAGGAGAACCTTTCATAGAAAATGGAAAGTCTTATGTATATATCTATATAAATGTAGATACAAAAAAGAAGGTTAGATGGTATACTGAAGCTCAGTATGCTAAGATGTACCCAGAAGAAGAAGTAGTTAAGAAGTTAAAGCCTTTGAAGAACATTCTTGGTTTTGATAAGGGATATATAAACATAGTGTGCGGCGAGTCCTACGATCACAAGGACTGGATCAAGGAGCACGGTGGTAGATTTAACAATCTTTTCAACTGGTATTTCATAAGTGATATTGATGTTGATAAGTTGGCATTTCCCGAAGGTCTTACACTCAAGAAGGTTGAGTGGGAAAAGGTAGCTGTCAATGATGAAACTCTCAAAAAGGAAAGTGAGATTAAGGTTTACCTTGATTCTCTTCTTTATCCTGAAGATGAGTCCCAGTTCGTTGGAACAATTGGAGAGAGAATTGTTGTTGAAGTAATAGTTGAGAAGAATATCACACTTGAAGGTTACTACGGGATCCAGCACATGCACGTAATGCGATCTGATGACGGCAATGTGTTTGTTTGGACAACAACAACTAAAGATTGGGCAGTAGGTTCCAAAAAGAATATAAGAGGAACTGTAAAAGAACATAAGACTTATAGAAACGTGCACCAGACCGTGCTCACGCGATGCAGCGAGTGCAAATAAAAAGAAGGTGAAGTAAAATGAAGTATGTAAAAGAATGTACTTGCGGAAGACTTTGGGAATATGAAGATTACGAGATCTGGGTAGAGCCATGGCCGCACTTTGTATGCCCAGCTTGCGGCCATTGGATCCCTATTTGGGATTAACCAATCATAAACCGCCATTTTAAGTGGCGGTTTAAATCTTTATTGACAACTCTTAATTTTTATGATATAATATATATATGAAAAATGATAAAGAAGGTATTTGATATGAATTTGTTTGAAGCTATTCCTGAGAATGAGAAGAAGATGATGGATGCATATATCAACGCCTATGCGTTGCAGGGGCGTGATAGAACTGCTTCACTTGAATATCTTATGCGTGGTTGGGCAGAGATGAAGGACGAGTATCTTTATAGATTGCTCGGCAATAATTTTATTCTTGAAAAGCCTTTTGTTTTTTCAGAGCCTATCGAATATACTGAAGATAGAATGGTAAATGTTCTTACTTCTAACTATCCTTTTATTGAAACCCTTAGAAGTTTTACAGATAGTTGGTCAGACGAAGATCAGAGAATAACTTGTGTTAATTGTCCTCGTTGGTATCTTGAGGACATTACAAGAACTCACACTCTTTCTACGAACAGATTTGAACGCCCTCTTACTCTTATGGTTACCAATCCCGAAGGAGAGGTTAAGAAGTTCTCTGTCCAAAAGGGTTCTAAGGTCGTACCTTTTATTGGCAAGTTGGTAAAGTGGCTTGGAATTGAAGCGGGTTTTGAGAAGTTCAGAATTGACCATTCAATGGCTTTGAATACTTCAAAGCTTGAGGGTACACTTTGTCTTTCTATTCACCCTTTGGACTATATGACAATGAGTGATAATGAGAACAACTGGTCTTCTTGTATGTCATGGCAGGATTGCGGTTGTTATAGAGCTGGTACAGTTGAAATGATGAACTCTGGTATGGTTCTTGTCGGTTACTTTAAGTCTAAGAGCGAGAGCATGCCTATGCCTGATGCTTCTGGCGAGTGGAATAGCAAGAAGTGGCGTGAGTTGTTCATTGTTAATCCTGAACTTATTATGAATATTAAGTCATATCCTTATGAGAATGATGAACTCACTCTTGGTTGTCTTAGATGGATTAGAGAACTTGTAGAAAAGAATATTGGTTGGACTAATTTCAAGGAAAAGTATAGCAAGTGGAATCCTAATGACGGCTATAATTTTGGTGGTTATGAGAGTGTCCAGTTCGATACACAATTCATGTACAACGATATTGAAGAAGCATATACTCGTCATTTCTACTATATAACCAATGGAGACCATAGTGGAGATAGATTGTATTGTGGATACTCTGGTGATTTCATTTGCATGGCTTGTGGTGAATATGGACACCCCGATGATGATGGAGAGGGTAGTTCTCTCGTATGTGAAGACTGCGCTCCTGAGAAGTTTTACTGTGAAAAATGCGGACATTGGGAATACAATTTGGAAGATTTGCACTATGTAGATGGTTGTTATTATTGTGATAGCTGCTATGAAGATATGCCAGAAGATCCCTTCAATGAGGGAGAATTACTTGCTAATTCTGATAAAATTATAATCTATGATAGAGAGAATAATAAAATAACTTCTCTTGATTTGGATTGGAACAAGTTAAATAATAATACATCTGAATATATGGCTAAATTCTGCACTGCTGTTCATTCGATAGGTAGACTTAGACAGGGTTATGGTATGAATAGAGTAATGCAGGATTACCTTTTAAATGAAACTTATTTGGTATTCACTGATGAATTGACCGATTTGGGTAGAGAAATTGTAGATAAATTTTGTTCCTTCTGGAGAACTGAACGTTCTTACTACATCTCAAGTTATTGCTGGGAAGCACTTCTGAACGGTGATAATGAGTTTGTAAAAATTTATGGTGCCGAGAATCTGAGTAGCACTTGTCTTGATACTCAAGCTTCTAAGGTTAACGCCGCTGGAAAGGAATTTGCTGACTTCGTTATCAAAACAGAGGCAGCATAAAAAAAACTTTCTTGACAAAGAAACAAAAAAATGTTATAATATAAGTGTAAAAAGTAAGAAAGATATACTTTTTACAAAGAGTGAACTTCTTTGACAAGATAATAAAAAAGTCATTGACAAAGAAGTAAAAAAATGATATAATATAAATATAAAAGAAAAACAAAAAAGAAAGGTTAAAAAGGTAAAAACAATGGAGAAGTTCACAAAGAGAAACGTATTTACAGCAATCGTAAACTATGTTGAGAATGGCGAGTTTGCTTACACAGATGCAGAGGGTGCTAAGGTAGAGGTTCCTGCTGAGGCTCTTGCTACATTCGCTAAGCATGAGATCGAGTTGCTCGACAACACAGCTGCTAAGGCTAAGGCAAGAAAGGCTGAGAAGGCTGCTGAGCCTGATGCACTTGCAGAGGCTGTTGCTGCTGCTCTTACAGAGGATTTCGTAACAATCGCTGACATCGCTGCAAAGATCGAAGACCCTAACGCTACAATCGCTAAGGGTACATACAGATTGAACGCACTTGTTGAAGCTGGCAAGGCTGAGAAGACTGATGTAAAGATCCCCGGCGGCGAGGGTAAGAGAGCAAGAACTGTTAAGGCTTACAAGATTGCTTGATAGGTCTTAAATATCAAATCAATGAGGGGTCTCACCTGAGACCCCTTTTCGAGTATGAGGAGGAATAATATGGACAAATATAAAGCAGTTATGGAATTATTAAATCATGGTATGCCCGCAACCGTTACTGAAAATGCCCCCATATGCACAGAAATTTTATCAGAAGAAGCCTTAGAGTATATTGAGGCTGTGAGAAAGATTGCATATGACCAAGGCTATTTTGAAGGATATACGAGAGGGGTAGAAGAAATGAAATCCCGTATTGAAAAGGAGGTAAAGGAATGAAGTTTTGTTTATCAGCAAAGCAAACAAAAGAATATTTAGCTAAAGCAGATGAAATCATGTTTATGTATGGTGATAGAAAAGGTATTAAGTCTTATTTTGATGAATACCCAAAAGCAACTATCATATTAAGACACGATAGAAATAATGATAAAATTGATTGGAAAGAAATTAAAGCCTTGAATAGTGTTAAGAAAAAAGGTTTTGTACTTTGTCTTGATAATATTCAAGACTGCTTAAAGGCGAAAGAAGAAAGAATTGACTTCTATCACGCACGACCAGTTTCTAACTATTATGATCTCCAGGCCCTACGCGAACTTGGAGTAGTATATGTATATATTACGGCACCTCTCTTTTTTGATTTGGAACATTTACCGGATAGACCAGAAGTAAGAGTATATGCCAATGAAGCAAATGTAGATGGGTTACCGAGAGCAGATGGATTGTGCGGCCCGTGGATAAGACCGGAGGATCTGGCCCTCTATAATGAATATATTTCCGTTGTTGAGTTCTTCCCATCAGTTGACAAGGATTTGGATAGCTGGCTCAAGAAAGAAAGAGCATTGTATAGAATTTATGCAGAAGAACACGAGTGGCCGGGAAATTTGTCCCAGATCATCAATAATCTCGGGGACAAGGACGCCGCAAATCGAATGATAATTCCAGAATTTACAAGAACCCGTATGTTCTGCGGTCAAAAATGTACTAAGACTGGTACATGTCACATGTGTGACCTGGCGTTCCGCATGGCAGATCCAGAGAAAGCAAAGAAATATTTTGAAAAATACCCTTTAGATACTCAACCATAAAAATCTTAATTGACAAGATACTTATTTTATGATATAATATATATAGAAAAAAATAAGAATGGAGATATGTTTATGGGGCTTGATATGTACCTAAAATGTGGTAATCGTAAAATAGTGAATGATTTTCTTGAAGCCCTTCCCGGAGAAGAAGAATGGGAAGACTGCGATGAAGTTTTTATGGAACTTGGTTATTGGAGAAAAGCTAACGCTATCAGAAAATGGTTTATAGATGTTTGTGGTTATCCGGAAGATGGAAATTGTGAATATGTTGAGGTTTCTAAAGAGGATATCGAACAGTTAAAAGAAACTTGTGAAGAAGTCCTCAAACATCCTGACAAAGCCCCAGAACTTCTTCCCACTTCTTCTGGTTTTTTCTTCGGAGATACACATTATGATGATTGGTATTTTAAGTCTCTTGAGGATACCATAAAGATATGTGAAAATGCCTTGCAAACAGTTGATTGGGATACAGAAGTAGTAATGTATACAGATTGGTGGTGACACATGAACAAAAAGAAAATAATGAGTGAAAACGACTATCAGTTATTTAGAGCATTGGCTGAATTGACGCAAGAGCAGTTGAGAAATCTTTTGTTCGCCCATCTTAAAAGAAAGTATAAGAAGATAATAGCAACAGAAGATTATATCTATGCGGTAGGTGATGTTCCTATTGGTTTGTTGGCTCATATGGATACAGTATTTAAGGCACCCCCGGAAGAGATTTATTATGATACAAGACAAAATGTAATATGGAGTCCACAGGGATTGGGTGCAGATGATAGGGCAGGAGTGTTTGCAATCTTGAAAATACTTCAGCAAACTAAACTGCGTCCATCGATCATCTTTACTACCAATGAAGAAGTAGGTGGATTGGGAGCATTTCAGTTAGCAGACGAAGTAAAAAAGCCTGTATCTGATTTAAAGTTCCTTATTCAACTTGACCGTAGAGGTAGTGATGATTGTGTATTCTATGATTGTGATAATAGGGAATTTGTAAATTTTATTGAAAGTTATGGCTTCAAGGAAAACTTTGGTAGTTTTACAGATATTAGTATTTTGTGTCCTATATGGGGTATCGCCGGAGTTAATCTCTCTATTGGTTATATAAGAGAGCATACTATATCAGAAATTCTCAATGTAGATGATATGTATGACACAATTGATAAGGTATGTAAAATCTTGAATACTAAAGATTTGAAGAAGTATATTTATATTGAAAATGTTATACTTGCGAGAAAATGGTACAAGTATTCTACTCCATATGCATATCCCGGTTGGGACGATGAAGATGATTGGTATGATACGTATGGTAAGGGACATAAGTTAACACCTAACACTAAACCAGCAACTTATCAATGTCATTTCTGTAAGGGAATATTTTATGAAAATGAAGTAGTTCCTCTTGACTTATTTGGAGAAGAAGAGCCAAAGATTGTTTGTTCTGAATGTTGTTTGGAAAAAGTGGCTTGGTGCCCTATGTGTGATATAGCGGTTGATAAAACTAAATATGATGATGAATGTCCAGTGTGTGGTCATAAATTTACTAAAGAAGGTACATAAATGATTAAAGAAGAATATAAGGAAATCCAAGAGCAGTTTAATAAGGTTATTGCTTATTCTCAAGATTATGAGGGAAGTATAAATTCCGATGATTTATTTGAAAAGTGGCAGCGAAATAAGCAGAAATTTATTGAAGCTTTTGGTGGACTTATTTGGACACATCCTGAAAAGGTTGCAATTACTTTAAATGATAAGGCTCAGGAAAAGTATTTTACTGATTATCTTAATAGAGTAAATTGCTTTAGACTTTTAGAATTACATGATTTTCTGGAAGCTAATGGAGTTAAAGGGTTTTTTGAAAATAGAGTAGTAAGGTCAGATTTAGTTATTCCTACCGATAAGGGAGACCAGAAAGTGCAGGAAGGAACAAAACTTATGAGATGTTTTAAGCACTTTGTTAAAGATAAGGAGTTGAGGGAACATCTCATAAATGAAGCAAGTAGAATTATTCAGTTGAATAAAGTTGAGGGTACTCTTTGTTTTTCAGTTCATCCTCTTGACTTTTTGAGTACAAGTGAAAATGACCATGGCTGGCGTTCTTGTCATGCTCTTGATGGAGAATATAGGGCTGGAAATCTTTCATACATGGGTGACGCTTGTACAATTGTTTGCTATTTGAGGTCAGATGAAAACACCAAACTTCCTCGTTTTCCAAGTGATGTACCTTGGAATAATAAGAAGTGGAGAGTATTGCTCTTCTTTTCTGACAAAGAAGATATGATGTTTGCGGGCCGCCAGTACCCGTTTGCATCATCAGTTGGCCTCGATATTGTAAGAAAGGTATGCCCATTCGGAACTTGGGAGAACTTGTGGCGTTCAAAGAAGATTACTTCTGTTGATACTGAAGTAGGAGAGATTTATCTTGATGATCCTTATATACCAGTAGGACATAAGTTAAAGTCTATTAAGAAGTTGGTTGTAGATACTTGTCATGATGGTTGTTGCCTACATTATAACGATTTGTTAAAGTCAACCTGTTATGATCCAGTTTATACATTTAATAAATATTTGTGGGTTAGCCCCAATACCAAGTTTATAATTGGAAGTGAGGTTAAATGTTTAAGCTGTAACGAGGAATATATAACAGAATCAGAATATATGTTCTGTGATAAATGTGCGGACTATGATAGTCATTATTTCTATTGTTGCAACTGCGGCGAGCGAACTGATATAGATGAAAGATGGACTGATGACAATGGCGATGATTGGTGTGAGTATTGTTGGATGGAACACCATACATATTGTGAAGGTTGTAATCAGTGGTTCGACGATGATTCAGAATCAATGTATGAGGTAAATGGTATGTGGTTATGTACTAATTGTTATGGAGACACTATGCGAGAGAGAGGAGAAGAATAATGGCAGTTAAGTTCAGTCAAGCAAAAGAATCAGTAGAAAAGCAGATTGTTGCGGCATTCGGTGATGCATACATCACGACCCAAGACAAGAAGATTTATGTATGGGCAGACGATGGAGGTGAAAAGGTCCAGATCGCGATCTCGCTCACCGGAGTTAAGAACATGGTTGGGGCGACCCCGGCCGCGCCAGCGACATCTAATCTTGTTACTTCAAGTGAAACACCGCCGTGGGAAGAGGAACCCAAGCCAACGACCGCACCAACTCCGACAGAGCCTTCTCAGGAAGAACTGGATAATTTGGCAAATATGCTTGCAAAGTTTGGTCTTTGATGAAAAAATTTCTCTTGACAAGTATTATTATTTATGATATAATATAAACATAGAATGAAATAAAGGAGAAATTGAATGGACGATTCAGTTCAGATGTATCTTAAAGAAATTTCTCAGTTTCCTCTTCTTACTTTTGGTGAAGAGGTAGAAGCTGCAAATACAGGAGATACAGAAAAGTTAATAAATAGTAACTTGAGATTGGTCGTTTCTATTGCAAAGAAGTTTATGAATAGAGGTCTTTCCCTTTTGGATTTAATCCAAGAGGGAAATATAGGTCTCATTGAGGCGGCAAAGAGATACAATCCTGAAAGAGGATGCAGGTTTAGTACACATGCTACTTGGTGGATAAGACAGAGAATAACAAGGGCTTTATATGAACAAGGACATATGATTACCAGACCGGAAAATGTAAGTGCTGACTTGAAGAAGATTAAAGACGCCAAAAGAGAGTTATATGCAACTTTGCAGAGAGAACCAAAAGAAGAGGAAATAGCAGAAAAGACTAAATTTGGACTTGATAAGGTGAAGGAATTGATGATTTTAATGTATGAGCCTTCAAGTTTAAATGCTCAAATTAATGAAGATGAAGATGATGGCTTTGATGCATTAATTGAAGATACTTCTATTGAATCTCCAAGTGCGGCGGCTGAGGAAGCGGATCGCATTGACAGGATCAAGAAGATATTTGGTTCTCTCTCAGATAGAGAAGCACAGATATTAGAAATGCACTTTTTTGAGGAGAAATCCGTTGCGGAAATAGCTAAAACTTTTCATAGATGTGAGGAGCGTATTAGACAGATAGAATTGAGAGCATATAGAAAATTGCGTAATCCTCTTAGGGCAAAGATGTTAAAAGAGTTATTAGAATAATTTATATACTTATACACCCCTAAAAAAATCTTCTTTGACAAAGAAAAATTTTTATGTTATAATATATATACAAAAGTTAAGAAGGTTATCGGCTGACAGGAAGCCAGATTGATGCATCAGGGGAGCATCCGAGTAATCAGCTTTAGCCAAAGAGAAGTATTGCGTTAGCGAAGTACCTTTCACTTCATCCGGAAGAGGAACCAGTTTTAAATGGGAACGGATTGGGGTTCAAATCCCCCTGGCCTCGTGTGAGCCGATAAAAATTCTTAACCAAAAAATCTTAATTGACAACTTTCAAAAAATATGATATAATATATATGTAAGAAAGTTAAGAGATATGATAAAGCGTTTGTCCTTCTAATAAGTTTCTAAAGGTCGTGGACGTTAAATAAGCCAGTAACTTATACAGTCATTATTCAACGGCTAACACTTTGGGTGGTCTGTAAGTCGGGACAGGTAGAGTATGAATAATGACTTTAAACAACCCGACAGGACCAGATAACAAAATCTGAATACTTTAAGGCAAATGATGTGTGGTTGGCTGACCTTAAAGCCATTTACATGGCGCGTTAGTGGAACTGGTCCAACACATCGGGCCTTCAACCCGAAGATTAGGGGTTCAAGCCCCCTACGCGTCACCATCGAACCAATTTTTGGACAAAAACTTCAAAAACTTTAGTTCGAATTTTCATAATATATTAGAGAATAATATGAAAAGGAGAAAAATAAAATGAAGTTAAGTCAATATTCAAAAGAGGAATTGCAAAACATAATAAAAAATAGTTCTTCTTATAAAGATGTCTTGCGTAAATTAGGTATATCAGCAAGTGGAGATAGCTATAATTCTTTAAGAAAAAGAATAGAAGAAGAAGAAATAGATGTATCTAATTTAAAGGTTAAAAAACCCGGAATAAAAAGAACAGAAGAAAATGTTTTTGTTCTAAATTCTACGGCTGACCAAAGTACATTACGAAAGTTTTATCTTAAAGGTCAATATTCTGAATACAAATGTTCTATTTGTAATTTAGAACCTATATGGCAAGGAAAAGAATTAACTCTTATTTTAGACCATATAAATGGTATAAACAATGATGATAGATTAGAAAATCTCAGATGGGTTTGTCCTAATTGTAATCAGCAATTACCTACAACCGGTTCTAAAAATCTTAAAAAAGAAGATAAGAGAACTTATTGTATAGATTGTGGAAAAGAAATTGACAAAAACAGTATAAGATGTTTAAGTTGTGCTGGTAAAGCAAGAGCTGAAGAGGCTCCTATGTCAAGAGAAGTGTTAAAAGAGTTAATACGAAAACAGAGTTTTACATCAATAGGTAAACAATTTAATTGTTCTGATAATGCTATTAGAAAATATTGTGATAAACTTGATTTACCTCGCACTAAAAAAGAGATAAACTCTTATAGTGATGAAGAATGGAATAGTATATAATTTATTTTAATTATATTGCCCCGCCAATGTCATTAAACTTAGCAATTTAGCGGTGAACATCAACCGACCAGTTTGTACTGTGTGAAAATGATGTCGCAGGCGTATAGGGAATTCACGTTGCGTAATCGGAGTACATAGGTAACTCAATTTCCTAAAGTCCTCGTAGATATTATATTTGGTATACCAGATTTATATTACGGGGCATTTATACGGTGGTATGGTATAGTGGTAATCATACTCGGTTGTCAGCCGAGAGACCGGGGTTCAATTCCCCGTATCACCGCCATTTTTGTGACTGATTAACTGCAAATTCTATTAAAATGGTTTATAGTATAAAATTCTACTATGCAAATATGGGAAATGCAGACTGATAAAAGTGCTAAAATTATTCCTATGAAACTTTTATCCAGAAAAGGCACACTGGGGTAGACTCGCCAGAAATCTGAGAAAGTAGTCCCTATCAGTCATTTTTATATATGACCTCAACCGCAAAACAATCTTGATTAAATATTTTTTCTTCGCCATTGTTTTTTAAGCGGTTTTGAAGAAACCGCGTCTGGGGTCATTTACACGCTGGAGT
>ODAI013246303.1_pt1 | contig 15692 bp, 28 predicted proteins | sample 1539321 | NCBI WGS metagenome assembly ODAI01 (sample SAMN02144231, study PRJEB22623) | gut metagenome | biome: sheep rumen | host: Ovis aries | place: New Zealand
CCACGTCCGCCACATCCCCCCTCATGATCTGCGGAGGTATCAGGAGGGCCTGGGCGACTTTCTGGATGATCTTGTCGTCGATATCGGATACGTCCTTGATCTCTGATGTCGATTTCTTCAGCGCTTCCGCTACCTTCGGCTCATAGTGGAAACCTTTAAAGAGCGGAAGGACCGCTGTGCTCGACTTGAAGTAATCCTTGAACTGCTTGTTCATCAGCTCCGCGTAGACATCATTGAATGTCCTGGGCGTCCCATCCGGTTTTGTGCCGTAGTTCCCTGTCGTCGCCATTGCGTCGATGCTCAGGATCCCGCGCTCTCCGCCCGATTTATAGAACTTATCCACAGCGACTTCCATCAGACCGCTGTATTCCCCGACCAGCTCCATGAGGAGTTTCTGGACGTTCTCGTTCGAGAGACGGTAATAGAGGACATCCCCCATCTTGAACCGGCGCGGGAACGTGTACGGGGATGTGATCATCCCGTTCGCGTTCTGCCCGACCGTCACGTTCCGGAAGACGTCCGGGTACAGGGCATAGTGTTCATGCTCGTACGTGTCAGCGATCAGCAGGTCTCCCTTCCGCGTCTGTATGACAAGGCACTCGTTATTGAGGATCAGGTTCTCTACCAGGTGGTGCATGAACTGGTTGCTGTTCTCGTTCTGGTTCGGCTGGTAGTTCCACAGGTAATACTGGCTCTCCCGGATCTCCTTCCATTCCCGGAAGGTCCGTACCTCACAGGCACTGAGAGCATTCGCTATGATGTTTATCCCTGTATGCACCGCGAATTTGTACTGTGCGAGCTCGTTCCACTTCTTTGATGTCTTCACGTATTCGTCGAGGTCACCGGATGTCACCTGATAGGTCTTTCCGCCTAACATTTTCCCCTGTATGAATTTCCAAAAATCTGAGAATGATGGCATCTTTATACTCCGTCAAATACTGCTAAATCCAAATTAATATCCGGGAAGCTGTTCGTCTCCGGGAGGAAGTCCCGGCAGGCCATGGCAGCCACGAACGCCTTAAATCCGTCCGTTTTCCTCAGTTTCGGTTCTATTTTCCCGTAACTGGTATTCCCTTTCTTGTCTATGATGCGCTTCGTGTTGTTGCAGTACCAGCACATCATAGGGTCCCAGCCCGATACATCATGATTGATCAGCGCGCTCGATATATGCGGGGCTGCCTGCGCTTCGTCCGACGGACGTACCAGATAGATCCTCTTCTCGTCCTTGTCTTCCGGGAACGCGTCGAACCCGAACGCCTTGAACGCTTTGTTCAGCCAGGTGTAACGGTAGCTGTCGATCCCGATCATGACGATGCTGTACCTGTACATGTACTGTTCGAACCATGCCGCCGGGATCTCCGGCGCTATCTCGACATCATCGATGATCGTGCAGTAACCTGCTTCCACCCACTCACTGATCGGCGCGTGTATGGCCGGCAGGTCCTTCGACTTCGCGCAGATGAAGGAATGATGGATCGTGTGGATCTTCTTCCCTTCGCGGAAGAGGAGCACGCACCCGCAGAAGTCATTGGTCTTCGTGAAGTCCACGCCGCCGACCGCTGCCATTCCGTCCTTGATCTCGAATTCAGGAGCTTTCTTTGCCTGGACGATGTCATCCCACTCCGCGACCGCTTTCTCCGGGTCTGATTTCGGGAAGTTGCACCTCTTCGCCAGGAACTCCGGGTAATAATCCGGCGTGAACGGCATCTCCTGTATCTCCGCCTCGATCTCTTTCCGAAGGGATACGAATCCCGGATACAGGATCGAAGGATTTGCCTTCACGATCTTGTGGATGTCCGACCATTCGCTCTCCTCTTCGATATGGAACCAGTTAGGGAACGTCCTGTTCTGAGGATTGTACTCTTTCAGGATGACTTCCATCTGGGCCTTCTCGGTGTCCAGGACCGCCCCGCGGATATGCCCATCTGTCGTGAACGTCAGCTCCCGCGCCCACTTTATCTTTCCCTTTCCGGACCGCAGCGTGTTCATGTTGCGCGTGTCCTCATACTGATGCTTCTCATCGTATATGACACAGCCAGTCCTCTTCGAGTCCTTGTTTTTCACGCTGGTCGTGTTCAGCCTGAACTCCGCGTTCATTTTCTTTCCCACGACCTTCTCAGCATAGACCTTGAAATTCGCTTCCAGGTTCCTTCTGTACCGGCCTTCCACCGGCTCGGAAATGATCTCCCCGACGTCCTTGATGGATGTCGCGGCCTGGTCCTCGCCATTCGCGATCAGGTCGACATTGTACCCTTTGACGCCATGGATCGGTGATATCATCCAGAACGCCGCGAAGTCTATATAGCCGTTCTTCCCGGCCCCGCGCCCGATCATGTTCCAGAATTTGTTGAAATAGATGTCCGCGTAGGGGGCCTTCTGGTCATCCAGGTATACCCCCGCCATTATCGCGAACTGGAATGTCTCCCAGGGTACCAGCTTGAAGGGAAAGTATTTTTGCAGGCTGAGGCCTTTTGCAATCTTCTCTTCATCGATGTAAACGTCCGGCCTGTTCAGTACCGGCTCCACTACGTTGTCCAGAAGGAGCTCCTGATCCCTGCAGTGCTCGATATGGTTCCCGCGGATCAGATAGAACCATTCGTCTATGTGTTTCTCATAACCCGTCATGTTCCTCGCCGTCTTCCCTGACCACGTTGTCCGTCGTGATGTCCATCTGTTTCAGGATGGCAAGCATCTGCCTGTTCACGATCGGGATCTGCTTCGGGCTTGTGTTCTCCTTTCCGTCGACCCGCAGGCCGTTCTCCTGGACATCCCGGAAGTACATCTCCTTGAGATCCCAAAGACCCATGTAGTCGTCGATCAGATTCTTGAAAAGATCAACGTCAGCCCCTTTCGAAACCAGCTGCTGTCTCAGGGATTTTTCGACCCGTTTCCTAATCGTTTCCGGTTTAATTTTTCCCATTTGTTCCTAAATGCGCGCGCATGCGCGTGCGCTCTCGTGAAATTTGATTCTCGCTCTAAGAAAGTATTGGCGCCGGTCTTTTGTAACCCAAAAAATTTTCAAAATTTTTGACCGGGGGGAGTGAAAAAAATTTTTTCACCAGCGTTCTTCGTTCATGAATCCTTTGCACTGATGTTTTTCAGGGTGAACAATTTCATGACACTCGCTGCATAAGCTGATCAGGTTGTCATCCGTGAGCGCAAGCTCCGGATACTCCCTGAGGTGCTTCAGGTGATGCACCGTAGTGGCCGGCGTATACCGTCCCTTATCCCTGCACATCCTGCACTGCTTCCGGTCACGCCTTAAGATATCCTTCCGCTTTGCCTGCCAGCGTGTCGTGTGGTAGAAAGCATTCCAGCCCCGCCATGATGTATTGGCCAGCTGTCTCACCCACTCGCCTGTCGTTATCTGGTCCTGCGTATATTCTTCCCGCATGCCATTATTGTAAGCCGCGCCCATGCGAACAAATCGAACAATCAGCGCATGAAGCGCCTCACGGCCACCCTGCAGTAGTCCGCAGTATAGTACCCGCCGTTCCTGTTCATCTCATTCGCCACCTGCTGCCACGTCCGTCTCCCATGAGGATCCAGATACCGGACCGTTATCATCTGCCTGATCTCGCTGTCCTTGATGTCGAACACATACCGCTCGATCTCTGATGTCATGGCATCGATGCGCGCCTTCAGTTCTTCCCTGCTCTCGATCCGTTCCCGGTTCTCCCCCAGCCTTTTGATCTGTTCGTTCAGGACTTCGATCTCACCGATGAGAGCGATGTACTGCCGGAGCTCGTCCTTTCCAACCGTGCTCTTCGCGTCCATCATCCCCATGTTCTTCGCCACGTACCAGATGAAAGTCGACCGGTATTCGTAGAAGCCCCGGCGCCCGAGACACGTTTCCCCCAGATGCTCCCACGGTTTCACATGTTCCAGGCTCTCGCAGATCTTCCCGATCATGATCTCCCTGACATCATTCCTGTCCGTAGGAAGGCGCAGCTCTTTCTTTGCTTTCCCTACAGCTGACTCTACAAGGTGGTCGAACTTCGTCATCTTGCCGGCAGCCTTACGCTTTTCCCTTTCCTCAGTGTCCCTCATGACGGCCTTGACGATTGCCCTCTGCTGCTCACCTGCTTTCTTCATGCTCCTCCTTTCATGACCTTGTAAGTCTTGCGTAGATGTAGAACGCCGCCGATACGCCATTGTACTGGACTTCCGCGTCAACAAATTTGAAACCTGGATAGGCCTTTTCCATTTGGGCCTTCATCTCCTCATGGTCCCGCACCATCCTATTCACTTTCTTTCTTGAGAATTTGCTGTATGACCTAGTCGGCTCTGACGGACGGACCAGGTTCTTCGAGCAGCACCACCGCTTCTTCCCATGCGGATTCCTGGCAACGTAAGAGGCCAGGCCAGTGAAGAGCATCCCCTCATCCGGCTGCATGCGTTTCGTGTTCGGCCTCGAGCACTTCCCCCACATTGCCTCTATCTCATCCCTGCTCATACCGTCACCGGACATGATGATGTGCACATGCGGACGGGTGTATCCGTCATAGGCGAGCACATAGATATACTTCAGTTCATCGAGCCCCAGCTTCTGCCTTCTCCTCTTCACGCGCTTGAAGTAGTTCTGTATATCCTTCCTGCACCTGTCGATATCTTCCGGCAGCTTATCCCACCCGAATGTCGCCCATATATCCCCCGGCCCGAAGTTGATGTTCACCAGCCTGATCAGATGACGCCTTGCCCTCTTGTCGTTCAGGTTCTTCTGGGACGGCCTGCTCTCCCTCTTCCTCGCAGTCCTCGGGACATCCCTTGCAGATCCGAAGGTAGGATATACCTGTGCCTCGATGATCTCGGCCCCCGTCTTAAGGTTCCGGATCTTCGTTGTCGTCGTCCTGTACAGGCTGTCGACCTTTCCCTCTTTCAGCAGCCTCTCCAATTCGAACTCCTCAAGGTTCTTCTGCTGCAGGAGATACTGCTCCTCATAATCCGGTCCCTTCAAAGGGTGTTTTCTCTCGAACTCCCTCTTCGCCTTCTCCCTGATCCCTTTGTTCAGATCCTTCTGGTAGGCTTCCTCATAATCGTAATTATCGTAGTGCTTCCCCATATTGTTGTTCCCGTGTCCGATATGTTAATACCCATTACAAGGACGGTTAAAGGGTATCCTGTTCCTGCATATAAATAAGAAATCTTTCGTTCCGGGCTTCTTGCCGAAGAAGCGGGAAGGCCTCAGCCTACCCGCTCCCAATCCACTTTATGATGCCCGTTTCCCCTCTTCAGCCAACTCCCCGACCATCAGAGAGATGTTGACCGGTTTCTCGTTCCGGATCGCTTCCCGGAGTTCATCCTCCGACCTGATCCCATACTGCCGGAGTTCTTCCAGCACTTCCTTTTTGTTCTTCATGGGCCTTTCTCTCCTCTTCCATAGCTGTGCGCAGCGCATCCTTGATGTCCTGCATATACTTCGTCAGTTTGTCCACCTTCATCGTCAGCTCGCGGATCTCCTTCCGCAGGGACGCGTTCGGCTCCGTCTCCAGTTCTTTCTGCGTGTCCATGCGTACCCGGTGCGCCATTTCCCTGGCCTCGGCAGCCGACTTACAGGGCACGTTATAGATCATGCCCGTATAGCCAACCACGGTCAGGAAATAATCATTCCCACATTTCTTCCTTGCATTCTTCCTACGCGCCGTGCTGACCTCTGCGATCTCTGACGCCGGTATCAGTATCCCTTCCCTGATCTCAACCATAAATTTGTGTCTCCCCATCTTGTATACAATTATTTCTTTTCCAGAGTGATCTTATAGAACAGCCTTATCTCTGCGTCAAAGAGCGACAGATCCGGTGCCTTATCAGGCTGCAGAGGAGCCCAGTGTCCGGCCTCTTTCCATCCTTTCTTCCTTATCTCCAGATCCGCCTTCAGTCCTTCCACCTTCTTATGCTCCAATGACGACGGTATCAGGAACGCATGCCCTACATAGACCAGTTCATGCCCGTTATAGATCTTTACCGTGTCATTGACCCTGAGGAGCTGAATTCTCATTTCTCCCAAAGTCACTTCTTTCTTTTTCTCCTTTTTTCTATCCGGTTGTCCTTTACCTCAAAATAGAACCGGATCCTTTTTCTCGTGTACTCCCTTATGGTCCCGAAGCGGATGGCTGCCCTGTAATCGGGACGCTGGTTCATCAGGCCGTAATTTGCATTCTGCACGACCCCGCGGAATTCTTCTACCGTCCTGTTCCCTTTGAGCTCATTGCAGGGCTTGCAGGAGCAGATCATGTTATCCATGCAGTCAGGTCCTCCGCGTGACAGCGGAATGATATGATCCACTGTCACTTCACAGAACCCTATCTTCGTCCCGCAGTACCCGCAGCGCCTGTTCTGGGCTTCCCAGAGGGCACGCCGCAGGTCGGGATCGATCTTCCTTCTATGCCCTTTCATTCCTTATCCAGCCTTTTCGTACAGTCCTTCACTTCCCCCAGCGGCGCCGTGACCTTTACAACTTCCTGCAGCATATGCTCAAATGTTTTATCATTCTCCTCATTGATCCCATACAGCATCTCACGCATATACATGTGAGGGACATCGCACATAAGGGCGTTCTCCATCATGCGCAGTTTCGTCTCTGCTTCAACTGCTTTCCTGATGACGTCCTCGTATTCCGAAACTGTGATAATGACCAGCCTTTCCTCGTTTTCCGAATCCTTAACAATTAATTCTTCCATCCTGTACCCCCTTCAGATATAAATGCAGATACATTTCATTCCTTCTATGATCTCCTGACCGATTTTCCTTACATCCCTGGCCATCAGTTCCCGGCGTCCGGCTGCCCCGATGACCCATCCCGTATACTTCACCTTATGCAGACCGGGCTCCATTATCCCTATCACGCTTTCCGGATCCATCTTTTCCAGAACTTCTTCTACTTTCACTTTTCTTCTTTTTCCTTTTCCCTTATCCTTATCTTCAGCCTGGCTACCTGCACGCCGGCCCTTGTGAGCTCCGGATCTTCCGATCTGAGCTTAGACCGGTGCAGTTCAAGATTCTCAGCATTCGTTATCATGCAGAGGTTCGATGGATCCATGTTGTCCTTGTCCCCATCCAGGAATGTGATCATCCCATTTTCCGGAATGTCCCCGTGTTCCTTCATCCAGATGAGCCTGTGCACAAAGATCCAATAGTTCGGGTTGCCTACCTTAATCTTATGATACCCGTCCGCGTCGACGATTTCTGACCCAATCGGCAGCGTATTCTTAGGAAGGTTCCCTTTCTTGAACCATGAGACTTCGCATCCCGGTGAACAATAACCTTTCCTGCCCTTATTCGGCGGGATCACTCCCTTCCTGAACCTTGCATCAATGCCGCTCGTTATCTTATGGTTCTTCTTGAAGCACCGGATGTTATCATCCGTGAACTGAGGTCCAAAGCGTTCCCGCACCATACCGGCCAGCTCCTGTGTCGACCTTCCCCGGACATTCTCCCGGATAAAATCCACTACCTCTTTCGTGTACTTCTTCGAATACTGTGCCTTTCCCTTCTTATGCCCCCCGAGGCTTATACGGTAGTTATTCAGGAATGCTTTCATCTTCTCCGGCGTGAAGGTTATCCCTTTTTCCGCTGCCAGCTCCGTCTCATTGAACAGATCCGTCAGCTCCCGGCATGTCAGGCCGTCAGCATGCCCCCTGATGTATTCAATAACGTCTGGCGGATATTTTTTTATAGGCATTTCTTTCACCTGTTAGCGCTTCGAGGCTGTTCTCCCCTGTCTCATGCTCTGCTTTTGCAGCTTTCACCACAAGGTTCCCGAGCTGGATCACCTGGGACGATACTGAAGCGATCGCTGTAGCACGTCTTATCTCGTCCTTAAGTCCCTCTCCTTCAAGTTCTTCATCTCCCAGGCGTTCCAGCTCCGCGAAGAGATGATTATTCAGGTCTCTGATCGTGTTCTTCATTTCTAATCCCTTTCTTATTCTGTGACAATGATCTCGATCGGGCTGATCACGTTCGGTTTGTCTATGTCCGTGAACTGCCCGTACAGTGACATGAATTTCCACAGCGAGAAACGTGTATATCCTTCCTCGTCCACTTTCGGCATGGCCGGCTTTATGAGCTCTTTGCCGTACTGGTCGTTCAGGTAATCATACTGGTGGAAGTAGATCATCTTTCCAAATTCCGTCAGCTTCACCTTGATAACGCTGTTCAGGCTGACATGTATCTCCGGCGGTCTGAAAAGCGGTTCCTTTCCCAGTACGGCCCCCGGCGTGACTCCGAACACCTCAGCGATCTTTGCAATTATCGGGGCTTTCGGTGTCCGTGTATTATTGATATATCTGGATATTGTGACATCGGTCACACCAATTTTCTCTGCGAGCTCATGCTGAGTCATTTTGTTATGGTCGAGTAAAGCAGCTATGTTGTCCCCGACCGTTCTTTCTTCAGTCATTCTTTTTAATCTCCTTTACTGCATCCACTATGTAATCAGCCACATCTTTGATTGTTTCCTTCGCATCCCCGATATTCTCCTTTGTGACCTGTGATGCAACCATCATCTTGTAACATGTGTCTTTTGACGGAACAACCACAAGAAATGCAATGCTGAGTATAATTGGAATTTTGAACTTTTTGAGAATCTTGCCTGGTGATTGATGTGTCTCCCTGTCACAGTTTTCTTCTATCCACAAAAACCAAATGAAAGAATATCCGAACCATGCACAGAAAAATATAAACAGGAATACTCCGCACGCGCATCCTATGGCCTCGAAAATACCTAAAAGATAAAAAATCCACGGATTAATTATGTAGTTCATTCGTTTCACCTTCTTTCTGCTTTTCCCTGCATTTCCAAAAAGTTGCGTATCCTTCTCGTTTCCACCTATATAATTCATGTGTTTGGAAGAACTTATCCATTCTGGCTATACAGTATGATTCATCCATTTCGCAGTCGTGAAATTCATCGTTCCAATTCTCACAATCGGGACAAATAAATTCCCGGCAGACTTCCGCACAGACTTCATCAAACATCCAGCTGTCCATTCCATCATCCGGATCTGCATAATCCCAGATCGCTGATGCAACGCGACTACAGGCAAGGTGCGAATGCCACTCACATAATTCCCCATCATACTTGAATTTCTGCCGTTCATGCTCTTCACCTTTTTCGATGACTCTTTCGCACCAATCGCACTTGTGCTGTTTTCTTGCAATCACATTCTTTGTTTCTAAATGCTCATACATCGGGTCTCCTTTCCGCTTAACCACCCATGTTAGGAAACGGGCAGTCCCACATCCAATCTTCGTACTGAATTACATTATGAATAACTCTTTTGGAGTCCTTTAACGCAATTACTTCCTGACAGAACTCCACTCCGCATTCAATACCGAAAAGCTTGATGTCGATGTTGTATTTATGCGCATTGTCTTTCCATAAGTCCAACTCTCTATCATCATTAGATGCGCTAAACGACCATGCTTGCTTGATTCTCACACAAACGGTTCCCTCATCTTCTTCCATGTAGAGATAATCGTCTACGATAAATGCTCTGCGCGTTCCTTTGATGTACGGTTCATTCTTGAATGTGTACTCAAAATATGAATCGTCAGAATTGCATTTCACCTGCTCTTCAAGTGCATTCTGCTCTCCATACCAATTACTAGCTTCGATTTCGTTATCAAGAAAACGCTTTATGTCTTCGCGCTTCCCCCTTAGTTTCATAGTTCCTTCAATCCAATTTGGCACCGTTTTATTTCTCCTTCCCGTTCTTCGTCTCTCCCTCAAGCAGTACCTTCTTTATAAAATCCCTGTTCTCAACGATCAGCATCGCAATCCCGAATGATTCCTTCATGGGGATCCCTTTCTCATCCCGGAGATACACATTGATCATATTTACCTGTTCCATTTCTTCTTTTGTCACTTCACCGCCCCTTTCTCTGCTGCCTTTAATTCCTTAAGGAACTGGTAGTCCACTTCTACGGTCTTATACCGTTCCCAGCACTTCGGGCACTCCCGGTACCTGATAATCCTGTCGTGCTTTACCCGCTTATCGTAGATCCTTGTCCTTTCCCCGCATTTCGGGCACAGCTCTGCGTTCCTTATCTTCATGGCTGCGTTTCTCCCTTCCAGTACAGCTCATATGTCCCATCCATAATCTGCTCATAATAATCTTCCGACCAGGAGAAGCCGAACTTCTTCAGGATCCTGTTCAGCGCGATCAGATCCTCCGTGTTCTCCTTCCGGTATTCCCCCCTGTATCCGACTATGCTCGAATACATGTATTCGCCGTACCGTGAGAACACTGCGAGCAGCAACTGCTTCCACATAGCTTTCCCCATTACTGTTTCATACTTGTCCGGTGTCATCCCCCAGGGAGCTGTCCCGTGGTACACGCCGGCAAGCGTCCGGATATCTCCGCTGAAGGTCCCTGCATTCCCCGGCCTGACGAGCAGGTCCCAGAGCAGCCTTTCCATTATATGCGCATCTTCCGGCCTGCCGTACTTATCGTCGCAGATCCCGATCACGAACAGCCTTGTCTCTTCCCTCATGGCCTTCAGGGCGCCTGATATCTTCTTTTTGTTCTTCTCCCTAGCTGCCGCTTCTATCTCTGCCGCGCTCTTTTTCTGCCTCTCCTTCTTTATCGGCGCCATGATGTATACCTTGTCATACAGAGTGCACCACATCATTTTTTCTTCCTTCCCGATATACTTCTCCGGAAGGACGATCTCATCAGGTATGCTGTCCTCTATCTCAAGGCTGTATTCCTTCACCTTCACAAAATCCTTATGCCACGGGCTCCCGTCCTTATCGAACCTGATCCCCATCGACTGCATGATCCCCCGGAAGCGTACCAGGATTTTCTCCCTTTTCGCCCGTCTGACATGATCGTCGACCATCCATCTGAGATTTCCAGGGCTGTCAGCCTTGTCGAGGATATCCCGCCGGTCTTTTACTGACTTTACCTTTTCAAGGTACTCATAGTCCTTGATGGAGAGCTGGAAACATTTCTTCTCCTCATCGTCCTCGTTCTCCTGGCGCCTGCGGATATTATCCACGCCCAGCTCCGACAGCTTCAGCCTGTGCCTTACCGTCGATTCGCTGAGACCGGTCTTCTCATGGATCGTCTGGATTGTCTCTCCCAGGTCTAGCATCATCTGGAAGCTTTCCGCCTGTTCGATGATCGTCAGGTCTGTCCGCTGCATGTTCTCCGTCACCATGATGCTGATCTGTTCCCTTTCCGGCATGTCGAACGCGATCATGCACGGCAGCAACTGCACGCCGGCCATCTTCGCAGCCTGGAGCCTTCTGTTCCCGATCACCACATAATAAAGATCACATGATTCCTCATGTCCCGGTGCGGGAACGACTGTCAGGTTCTGCATGACGCCGCGCGTCCTGATCGAATCGGCCAGTTCCTCAATATCTGTATATTCCTTCCGGACGTTCTTCGGATGGTTCACGAGCTGTTCGATCGGGAGCATCACATGCGGCAATCGCCCGGCCTGGATATGTTCCGCTGCCGGCCGGAACGTCTCCCCCGCTTCCTGTTCCTCTTTCTCTTCCTCTTTTCTCCTTTCTTCCGCTGCCCTGCTCGCTTCGGCCCATTTCTGCGCTGCGCTTGCTACCCTTGAGAATGGACCGAGCGTAAATCCGCACGCTTCGCAGCTGACCGCGTGAGACGGTCCCATCTTCATATAGAAGATCCTGTTTTTCTCCCCGCATTCCGGACAAGGCGGAGCGTCCTTGATATATTCATTCATTGCCGTGTCTCTTTCCTTTCTTTTCCCTGAGGCAAGGCGGGTCCTTCAGCACCCGCCTTCTCCATGCTCTCAGATCCCTGCATTCGTGCCGGCCGTCACACTCCGATTCGGGACACCGGCATGTCCTGCATGGTATCTCTACATATTCTTTCGCTTTCATCCCGTGTCCTTCCCGTGTGCATCATATAGAATCCGGCCTGTCCAGGATCCTCGAATAGATCTTTTCAAGTGCCCGGCGGTCATGCCGGCGTCCGGCCTCGTAAGCTTCCTGTGCTGCGGCCCTCGCCTCTTCCTTCCAGTAATTTATCTCATCCTGTATCTTCTGGTTCAGCGTCTCCTCTACCTGTCCCAGCTCCCGGACTCTATAGGTCGTATCCTGATCGGCATCCGGATATCTTTCCTTATCGACCGGGCTGAAGAACTTCTCTTTCGGCATCACCCATGACTGCCCGTACTTAAGTCCGTCCTTTCGCAGGAGCGGCTGAAAAATGACCGTCTCTGTCCCTGTCTCCGTGTCTTTTCCCGTCCCGATGACATAAACGAGCCCGCCCGCGTAATGGCTGTAAATCTCCCCCGGAAATGCATTCATCGACATCATCCCCCTTCTTAACCAAATTCTTCTATGATCACCGTGACCAGCTCCATGATCTTCGGGTCATCCGTCGCCCCGTTGTCATACAGTTCTTCCGCCAGTACGGTCAGCTGTTCCGCGCTCAGCCCGCTTTCACCGCACCGGATAAAATGGATCATTCCCCGGATGTCCCCGTCGGTCACTCCGTACGGATCCGCCTTCCATCTCTGCAGCCTCCGGAAGGCCTGGTGTACAATGCAGCTCCCAAGGGACTCCAGACGTTCCTTCCTTTCCTTTTCCTTCGCAAATGCCTCAACTACCCTCAGCATTCAGCCCTTCCTTTCCGAGCCTGACAACATAGGCCCTGTCGCTCAGCCTCTCTTCCGGTGCAACGTTCTCAGCGTTCACTTCCCTCACGATCAGGGACATCAATTCCATGTCACCATCATCCATAAAGGGATACAGGAGGACCTCATGAACGGAACTGGGGATAACGATCCATCTTTTATGTCCCTGTTCATCCGCGAATCTGTCCATCTGCTCACCGGCCAGGACTGAAGACGCGCCATACCATCCCTGCTCGTTCGTAACGATATACAGGCCTTTGACATCTTCCACTTCTTCCTCTTCGAGATCCATTCCCCTCTCGAGCGCGAGCTCCTTCAGATGCTCAAAGAGCGGCCGGATCCTTACTTCCGAGCAGACATTTGCATACGCCTGCTTCCACGCCTCTTCTTCCGTGACGTCGATGATCTCAAGGGCGCCGTCATTCAGTTTGATGTAATTCCAGGTATCGTCTTCCAGCTCGTAGCGTACAAACAGATACGCCTCTATGCCTTTGAATTTAGTTGACTGTTTCAGTACCTCATCCACTGCTTTTCTCCGTAATCCCACCCGGATATGGGACATGACGAACTCCCTGTCCCCCAGCATCGTCAGTTTTTCGAGCATTTTCTGGTATTCTTCTAAAATCATTTCATTCCTCTCTTTCTTTATATGACTCTGTAGCAAATGACTGATACGATCGTGTCCAGGACCGCCAGCACCAGCCACACCCTCTTGCAGATCTTCATATCATGTGAATCATCGAACAAATACGTCGCTCCCGCGCTGCACAGCGCCACATAGATCCAGGCAGCCAGCGCGCCGATCACGATCATTCTCCTCAGTCCTAACATATCTTTCTCCTTTACCGGATTTCCTCTACCGGTTCTTTTCCCCAGAATCTTTCCTGCCAAATCTTTGCAAAATCTTTCGCGCTATAATAATCTTCGCAGTTCAAATGCTCTTCATTCTCCATGCATGGATATTCTTTCATGAACTTTTTGGCAGCTTCTTTAATGTCTTTCGCCTCCACTGCCACAAATTCATCCCCGGGGTACGGCTGTGAAGGATCATCCACCGAAAATGTGAAATAGAACCATCTCTCTTTTTCCTCTTTCAGTGTTTGGGGAGCATCAACTATCGGAATGCAGATGTTCTTCCATTTTTTATAGGCGTCCAGATAGGCTTCTTTCTTGTCTCCGTTATAAGTAACCTCGTAATACATGCCGTCACATACCGTCGTACTAAGGAGTGCCTTATTGTTCTGAAGGGTTTTGCAGCACCAAACGGCAAAGACATCTTCGATGGTTATCTTTCCGTTCTTATCCGTGCTGTCCGCCTGGCTGTTAAAGTAGTTGACGATCTGTTCCTTACAGAATTCGATAAATTTTTTGTTTTCCATCTCTTATCCTTTCCAGTCTCCCTTTTATCCTGTACTCCCGAATCCCCCGCGGTCAGGGTTCCCTAGCATTTCCACTGTCTCAATCCTCAAGGATCTGTCCGCCGGCTGCTCCGGCAGTATCCGGAACTGGCAGATCCGGTCATTCTTCCTGATGATCCCGTTCCTTACCGCGTATGCCCCGAAATTCCACCAGTCATTATCACCGCAGTACCGGCGGTCTATCACACCGCTGCACGCCATGATGATGCCGTACCGCCCAGCCGTTGAGCTCCTGGGGCGGATGATCGCTTCATATCCTTCCGGCAGCTCCATGCCTACCCCGAGATCTATCTTCACAAGGTCGCCTTTCACATAGCAGTAATCCTTCGCGGCCCGCAGGTCGAACCACTCTCCATCATGTGCCCTTACTATCGGCTCCACGCCTTCCTTGTATTTGATCCGGATCTTCAGGTCCTTGTATTCGCCCATCCCTTTACCTCCTCTCTTTCCACTTGTCCAGGGTGGTCTGATCGTGCCGGCCTGCCGGAAACCTTCAGCAGGTCGGCTGTTTACAGGAGTTCGAATGATTGTGAATGTCTCTTTTATGCTGCCTTCTTCTGTTTCCTCAGGAATATCTTCCATTCAAATTCAGATATGACCACTTTGCTCACCGGCAGCTTATCGTAGTACATGCTCCCATAGTCATGGTTTATATTCCTTTCGATCACATGCCTTCCGTTATGTGTCACCAGAGGGATCTTTATCTCACGTTTCCTACCGTTCCGGTCCTCTTTTATGCTCCCGATCGGCATTCTTTCATAAACCTCGTCTACGGTGATCACACTGTCTCCCTCGACACGTATCACGAACTTAACGTTTCCTTTCATTTTCACCTCTTTCTCCGCTTGTCCAGGGCGGTCTGTAATTTGCCGGCCAGCATTCCGGCCGGAAGGGGAACGGCAGGATTTGAACCTGCGCCTGTGCGGTGCCCGGGCTTTCCGTTGCTCTGCCAAATTAAGCTACGTTCCCTCATTACTCTGGTCCCCCGCCCTGCTGCCGATCGACAGCAGGGTCGTCTTTATGAGAGGTATAACAGAGTATGTCTGATTGATCGGCGCTTTAAGCTGATGCCTTCGGCGCGGCCAGTGCGCTACCTGCCAGCATTCCCTCGAAGAAAATCGCTGCTTTCTCGCGATCGTATTCTGCCGGGAGACTGGCAAGTGCATCGAGAAGCTTCGTTACTTCTTCCCTCTTGTCATCTGCAAGAGGCGTTACAGTATTCTCCTGTGCGCTCATATTGTCATCTCCTTTGTTCTTTAAGCATGTTTTGTTGTGACTATGGAACTATAATATGTTCCGTTGTCTCATTTGTCAATAGCAATTTGTGACTTTGGAACATTTTTCATTGACGTTTTGTGTTCTCAACAATATAATGAGATTCAGAAAGGAGGGAATAATGAAGGATCGATTAAAACAGCTCAGAAACAAAGAAGGGTTTACGCAGCAAGAATTTGCTGACAAAATTGGAATTCAAAGATCTACTTATGCAAAATATGAGATCGGACGTAACGAACCGATCGATGCTGTTGTAAAGCTGATCTGTGATAAGTTTCACGTAAATGAGAACTGGTTAAGACCCGGAGAGGGGGAAACGTTCATCGAAGTCGACCAGAATGATGACATCCCGAGAATGGTCGATGAAATGCTCGCTAA
>ODAI014023942.1_pt1 | contig 15692 bp, 18 predicted proteins | sample 1539321 | NCBI WGS metagenome assembly ODAI01 (sample SAMN02144231, study PRJEB22623) | gut metagenome | biome: sheep rumen | host: Ovis aries | place: New Zealand
AGATGGAGGGTGGTGAAATAAATGAAAGAAGCAGCAGGAGAAGCAAACATGACAGTAATTACAATTGTATTAATAGGTGTAGTTGCTGCAGTAGGAGCAATTCTAGTTCCAAAAATTTTAGAAGGATCAGAAAAGAAGGCAGCATGTGCTGAAATGGGTGGAAATTTAAGTGGTAAAATATGTACATACAAAGATTTCTCTACTAATCCATCAGGTGATACAAAAACATGTGAAGTATTCAAATGTAACCAAGGAACTAATGAAGGAAAATATGTATGTGTTTGGGGTACATCCGGTATAGGAGGATGCCAAGCTTGTGGATGCTAATTATTTATTTCATATATGGTTAAATATTAAGAATATAGAACAGTGTATTGTTTAAAATAAAATGTCTCAATTTTGAGATGTTTTATTGATGCAAAAACTATTTCGATTTTTAGAAAAATTTAAAAAAATTAGAAAATTTTAATGAAAAAGTGGTTCCAAAGAGGGACCTTTTTTGTTATTTTTTGAAATTATTAGAATCTATATATAAAAAAATACCTAATTAAGGTATTTTAAATTAGATTATTTATCTCCTCTATAGATAAACCAGAATATTTAGAAATAAGATTTATATCCAAATTATCATTCAACATTTTTTTAGCTATTTCAATTTTTTCATTTTGCTTTCCTTCATTAATTCCAGCCTGTTTTCCCTCATCTTTACCTTCATTTTTGGCATCCATAATAGCCAACTTATAACAGTATTCTTCAAGTTCACGTCTTTCTAAATCATCCATAAGTATTGAATCACGACTAATATTTTTAAATTCATTAAGTGAATCCATTAAAATTTCATCTCCTTCAACTAAATTTTCTAAATCACTTATTTTATTAAGTGTAAAAAATATAAAGTATTTCACGGATTCATTATAACATGAATTATCTAAATTTTTCAAGTTAACATGAAATTTAATAAATTCATCTGTTTCACTTTCATAATTTCCACTAGAAATATCAACTAACTTAGTCTTAGTAATCAATAAATCATTTTCAAAAATGCTGTAATCCTCTATACATATTTGATAAAAAAACATAGTCATATTCTTCATATTTTTCACCTATCTTATGTTGATTTCCTGCAAATTTAAAAGCAGTTCTTTCATTCTTTCTTTTATTCATATACTTACTATTAGACATTTCTACATTAATAGTTAATTTATCAATATTAACAACTACATCTTGATCATTATAATGAGTATAGATATTATCTAGAGGTATATCACTATCAACAATCTTCATATTATTAATTAAAAAATCATAATCAATATCAGTAGTAATACTAATTATTTTAGCTAAAAAATTTCTGTTATTTCTCCTTCTCATAAATATTCTAAAAACTCTATCATCAGTTAAAGGAATAACATATCCTTCCTTTGGCGGATACTTAAATTTAAATCCCTTTTCTTCTAACATTTTTTTCATATTATAATCAACCATATAAAAACTCCCTTCGAGAGAAGAACGCAAGCACTAAAATCCTTCTCGAAAGGCACTATAACAAAATAAGAAAACTAAATCAAATGAGTGTTTTTTAAAATCTGCAAATAAAAAAATACAGAAATTAAACAAAAATGACAAAAACAACAAATATTTGATAAGATAATATCCCAAAAATTAAAAATAAGTAAAAAAGAAAAAAATTAGTCAATTTAACGTTTGACTAATTCTATAGCTTGCTTATCATTATCTTTCCAATCTTTTAAAATATCGTCCCAATTAACAGGAATAACATCTTTCATAGCCTCCTCTGCTGTAATTATTTCTCTTGGAATAGAAAAGAATCCTTTAGGGAGTTTAATTATATTGTTATTCACAAAAATCACCTCTCGTATAAATATTAAAATAACAAGTAATTATTTTTAATTATATATATAAATATATATTTTGTCAATTGTGAATCATAGATTACTAGTAATTATTTTAATTTTATTATCAGATTCTAAACTAATTATCAAATTCAACAAATTATTTATATATTTCCGTTTCAGAGTTCCTAAAATATAATAATTTGTTTTTCTTTTGTTAAAATAGTGAGCCTGATCTGCTTTAATATATGATTTTCTTTTGAAATTTTTTCCGTTCATTGAAGTAATAGGTAATTCCATATTTTCCCTATATTTAAGCTTTTTAATCCTATGAGTATCACTTTTAAAACTTGAAATAACAGAAGCAACAATATCATAATCCAATCCAGTGATTGTTCCTTTTTCATCACTTATAACAACAAATGAATGTTTACTAACATTGTTTCCGTCCTCACCAACATAATTATTTACAACAATAATATCACCTATCTTACAAATAATAATCATTCCTTTCATTAGGAAAAAAATAGGCCTAATTAATTCCTAATAAAAACATTAACACAATTTAAAAATCAATACAAATGAGTGTTTTTTAAAATCTGCAAATAAAAAAATACAGAAATTAAACAAAAATGACAAAAACAATAAAAAAATAATAAAGAAATATCTCAAAAATTTAAAAACAGTAAAAACGCAAAAAAATAAAAAATATTTTTTTGTAAAAAATAAATATTCATGTTATAATCATATATAGAATAGAGGGGATAGTTATGATATTAAAGAAGCCGTATGCATTTTTTATTAAAAACTTCAAATTGTTTCATTTAATAATATTTGTTTTATCGGCTATTTTATTATATAGAACATCATTAATATATGATTTTTTAAGAGAATATAATAAAACAACCCCTAATTTAATTGGCAAAGAATTAACGTCATCATTATTTTCTCCATGGTTATACATATTAATAGCTATAATAATAGTAGTAAATATTTTACTAATATTTATATTAAGTAAAAAAGATAAACCATATTTATATTACATAATAAATATAGTTTTATATACAGCTGTTTTAATGATGTATATTTCTACAAATGGTGTAATAAGTGATATGGAACATATGCTTGTGGAGGCTAAAGCAACATTAGCAGTAAGAGATATATCGAATATTGCTAGAATGCTGCAAACGGTAAGTGTTGTTTTCTATCTAATAAGAGCTACAGGTTTTGATATTAAGAAGTTTGATTTTGTAAGGGATTTGCAAGGCCTAGATATATCAGAAGAAGATAGTGAAGAAATAGAAGTATCTGTTGAATTTGAAAAAAATGTATTTGTAAGAGATTTAAAAAGAAATGCGAGAAAAGCAAAATATTATTATAGAGAAAATAAAATAATATTAAATATAATAGTATTATTATTTTTAGGAGTGATATTATTCTTAATATATTTAGGAACAAATAAATATGATAAATCTTATAAGGAGAATGAATTTGTTAATGCTAGAACATTAAGTTTTGGTATTAAAGAGTCATATGTATTAACAAAAGATTATAGGAATAATACAATAGTTTCAAAAGATAATGCACTAGTAGCATTAAAAATATCATTAAAGGGTTCTTCTGAATTACAAACAGCACGTTCAGTATTAGTAGTAAATGGAACACAATATTATCATATAAACGCATATAAAAATAATCTAATAGATTTAGGAAATATATATGATAATAATACATTAACTGATGAATTTAAAGATTATATATTACTATATCAAATACCTATAACTGATATTAAAGAACCAATGACATTTAGATATATAGATAATATTGAATATCAAAGAGGAGAAACAAAGATTAAATCAATAGATATTAAATTAGAACCTAAATATCTAGACACATTAGAGAAAAAAGAAACAGAATATGGATTAAATAGTGAATTGGATTTAGATAATTATAAAATAAATATTACAAACTATGAACTAAATAATAAATTCACTAATACATATAATTCATGTATTAAAACAAATGAATGTTATGACTTTTCTGAAATAATAGTACCTTCTATAAGAGAAAAAGAAAAAATAGTATTAAAAATAGAAGGTAATTTAGAATATAAAGATAATATAAATAAAATATCAGATTTATATGACTTTATAGAAAGATATGCAACTATAGAGTATACATATAATGGAACTACATATAGTGAAACTAATGACTTTAATGAAATAATACCAGCCAGAACGAATAATAAAAATGTATTTTATATAGAAGTTGATAAAGATATACTAAATGCTGAAAAAGTAAATTTATTATTTAATATTAGAAATAATACATATAAATATATACTAAGGGGTGATGTAAGTGAATAAGCTTAAATTATTATTACTACTATTAATACCCATTAGTGTAAAAGCAACTTGTACTAATGAAGAATTATCAAGATATAAACTGCTCGCAAGTAATGTAAATAGTTACTATGAATATGATAATAATTTTAATGTAACAGTTTATAATATGTCAAATGAATTAAAAATAATAAATAAAAATGATAATAGTACATATACGAATCCTAATGGTATAGGAGAAATAAAAATAAATAATATTTCTCCAGGTACGTCATTAACACTAGGAATATACCCTAATAATGGAGAATGTAGTGATTATAGAATAAGAACTATATATGTAAATCTTCCTTATTTAAATAAATATTATCAAGAAGAAGTGTGTAAAAATAATAGTAATCCATTATGTTCAAAATGGGCAAATACAAATAACTATACAAAAGAACAATTCATAAATGAAGTAACAAAAGAAAAAAAAGAAGAAATAATAGAACCAGAATCAGAACCAGAAGTTAAAAGCTTTTCATTTCTAGAATTCTTGGGAGATTTCTATATACCAATATTATTGTTGATAATAATATCAGGATCAATAGGAATATATTTCTTAAACAAAAAACAAAAATTTGATTTCTAACTTTACATTTTTTAGAGTAAAATTTAATCTCTTCCCAATAAATACCAGTAAAAACATTGACTTTTTATTAAGTAAGTGTTAATATATGGGCAAATAAGCAATATTATGCTTATTAAAAGGGGAGAGATTTTTTATGGAAAATACAAAACAAAAAACAGTAAAAAACATAAGTTTTAAAAGCAGAGCAAAAGCTGGATTGCTTGCAGCAATGGCATTAATAACATCAGGAGCATGTGGAAAAAGTGTTGTAAAACAAGAACCAGGAGCAAATGTTTCTATTGAAACAGAAGCAAATACTGAAAAAAATACAAGTAATGTTATTACAACTACAACAAAAAAGGGAAATAAAACAACAACAAATACTTTTGTAACAGAACCAACAAATAATAATGGATATGTTGATAATACAACTAACAACAATTATGTAGATAATACAACAAATAGTAATACAAATTCTACAGAACCAAAAACAGAAAATAAAACAAATCCAACAACAAATAAACCAACAACACAGAATCCAACACATCAAAATCCAACACATCAAAATCCAACACATCAAAATCCAACACATCAAAATCCAACACATCAAAATCCAACACATCAAAATCCAACAACAGCTAAACCAACAACACAAAAACCGGTTCAAACAACAGCTAAACCAACAACACAAAAACCAGTTCAAACAACTACTGTAAAAGCAACAGAACCACCAACACAAGCACCAACACCAGAGCCAACACAACCACCTGTTTCATATGATTATACATTAGAAAATATAACAAAAAGTGCAGATGTGTTTAACGCTTTTGCAGAGTCTATGAGTCTTGAAATACAAAGAGGAAGTAGAATTCAAATACCTGATTGTAATGGTGAACAATATTGGATGTATGGATCATCAGAAGCTAAAGTAGCTCTTCTATTACTAAATATGAATAAATCATACGATGATGGTGTATTAGCAAAAGTATTCGAAGGATACAGTGACTATGATATAAAAAATGGAATATTATATTTATATAGGATGCCAGATATTGCCGAATTAGAAGAAGTTATTGTGAACTGGCATGATTATACAGATGATAATGAAACAGCAGATTATATGAATAGGTTAATGGAATCAGCTAAAAAAGGTCGTGAAACAGGAGACTATGCGGAGTATAATGATACATTAGGTTTCTTTCTCGAAGAAACAATTAATAATCCTGCAGCATTGCTAATGACATTTGGATATGGAAGCAGAATAGATGAAAACGATTATAATTATATATATAATACGACACCAGAGGGATTATTTAGAACATATGCGATCCAATACCCAGATGAAATTAATCGATTAATTCGTTAACTGATGGGAGAGAATGCTAATAATTTTTTTACATAATGATGAGAATAAATATTATAAAAAAGAAATTGATAGTTTAATATTTATTCTTTTTTTTTATAAATTTATATGATATAATCATAATAAGAAAGTAGGGACAAACTATGAATTATAAAAAGAAAAAAATAGTATTGGCATTATTTCTTGTACTTTTAATTACAAGCTATGAAAAAATAATGGCATTAACTGCTACACCCGGGACTAGTTTCGTAGGTGGAGGCGGGGGAAGTTATTCGGTATCCTCTGATTGGAATGGACAACTTCCTGAATATAAGACTAGAACATTTTTAGTAACATTAGTTGATGAAAACGGAAAAAAGGTAGATGGAACAAATAGTGTCTATTATCGAGATAGTACAAATAAAGATTTTCGACTTATCTCATCTGGAATGCCTTGTAGTTATAAGTATTCAACTGATTCATTTAAATGTAAAGAATATGAAACAGATCTTACAGGAGATGGAAAAACTTATATTAATTCAATGGATATAATAGGTCAAAAATTTCAAGACGTTGTATCACAAAGAAAAAAAATATACAAACTATCAGGTGGTACAAATTATGACTTCGTTACTTCGTTTCTGTATCATTCTGATCTCTTAGATTCAAAAGAAGGATACTACGATATAGACGATAGTCATTGGAGTCAAAAAAGGCAAGAAATTGCAGGGAAAAATTATTTTATATTAATAGAACCTGTATATGAATATTATTTAAAAGGCTCTACATATTTTGGAACCTCAACAGAATTAGCAAGGGAATTATTAAAATTAGGTTATGAACCATGGAATTTAACAGCAGAATTCACATACAATATAGGGATAAATTTATATGTAACCCAAGAAAAAGCAAAGACTCTTGGGTACAAAAGAATAACAAAAGGTTACATGAGAATGATTAATGGTGGTGCTAATGCAGGCGTTCCAGCAAAGGAATGGCAAGCAATTGCTAGCCCTGAATATGGAAATGGAATGGGAATAATAAAATTGTCAGATAGAATTAAAAAAACAACAGATATAGATATACATATAAGACAGGAAAATTGTGCGGTAGAAGGAGAAACTCGTCCAAATGGAATAATTAGCTTTGAATTAGATATGGATAAAAATAAATTTGAAAATTTTATGGATTCTGGAATTGAATTCGAAATAGAGACAATATCAGACCAAAAAATTTCGTGCTACGATAATATAAAGTATGATTTTTCAAATATTATCAATAAATTAAACAGTTCAAATTATGAAGCAAAGGCACATTCATATGTAGATATAGGAAATGGCGTTGTAACAGTAACTCGCTATTGCCAAATTAGAATGAATGAAGCATTATATGATTCAGCAATTGATTTTGCAAAAAACTTTGAAGATTATGAAAAAATGAAAATTCCACTAAATATATTCGGTGAAACAATTAATTTAGAAACAATTGAAAAAAATATTGAGATAGACACAAGTAAAATAACAAACAAATTTAGTGTGATAAATGGAATATACGAAATTAAAAATACAATAACATTCGGATATAAAAATAATAATTCTAAAATATATATAAAAAGTGATCCAACAAAAAAAGATTCAGAATATATTGATTCATATATAGATTTCAGCAATGTATCTTATGGATATAGTACAAAGCTATTAGAAAATGCAACTGATGGAAAAACTTATAATTTGAATAGTAAAAATATTATATTTCATATGAATGTTAACTCATCAAGTGGAGGCAAAAAATGTGAATTTAAAACTAAAATTGCTGGTGATGCACAAGAAAAAATAAAGTTTAGAACTATTTCTTTAAATAATCCTTTCCCATCACGTGATGCATCATCAAGACTACCAGGATCAAATTGGCTTGGTGCAGATAATTATGTTAGAACATATATTAACCATAATAGAGGGGTTAATGGTAGTGAAGTATATAATAAAGAACCAATTTATACAATAACATTAACACCATCTCAAATGATAAAAATAAGGGAATACAATAAAAAACATAATTATAGTGACCTAGATTTAAACTGCGTTGGAGAAAATAACACATCATGTTTAAGTACTTTTTTAAGAACAACAATAGACAAAAAGAATATAACTGGATCGTGCATGATTAATAGCGATAATATAATATCTGATCCTAATGGTATCGCAAAATATGATAGAAATAGTTTAGTAAATTTGCTGATTAATGTAAATGAGAATAATATATTAAAATATAATTACACAAGTGAAGATTTAAATATGGACTTTAATAAAGATGGTCTATTAACACTAAGGGATGAATACATATATGATAATGCATCCAAAACTACAAATTATTATACATGTGCAGATAAAACATATGAAAATAGTGGATATATAAAGGAGGTAAGCAATAATGAGTGAGTCTTTTTGGGGAACTTTTATAATATCCGTTGGAGTTGTTATAATAGGATTAATATTCCTAATACAAAAAGTAACAAATAATGAAGAACAATTGTATACTTTAATAAAAGAAACAACAGAGGCATCAATGTGGGATGCATTTGATTCTGAAGCATATTATGAAACAGTAAATACAGATCCAGTTGTTAGAATAAATAGAGAGGCATTTGTTGAAAGTTTTATAAGAAGATTTTCACAAAATGCTTCCCTAGCTAATACATATGTAGTAGAAATCTATGATGTAAGTGAGTATCCACCAAAAGTAAGTTTAAAAGTAAAAACAAAACAAGGTGGTGTAGTATTAAATAAAGAATATAATTTTAATATAACAAATCAAATAGATGCGATAATAGAAACAACATATTAGAAAGGCAGTGGAATAATGAAAGAAAGTATTAGTTATACATTTTTATTAAATATAATAATTGTCTTTGTACTTGTTTGTTTCTCAATAATTATGGGTATTTTCAGTTATTATAGGGCATTTAGAGCAAATACTATAATATCACAAGAAATTGAAAAATATGAGGGATATAATTGCGCATCTAAAACAGAAATAGCTAGAAAACTAGGAAATATTTCATATAATACACCATTTAAAGTAACTTGTAATAATAAGGCAACTCCATGTGTAGTAGATGAAGACGCGAATTACGCGGTTATATCCTATAATTTAGAAGATATTAGTGGAGAAATATATTATGCAGGAAAAGACGAAATGAGTAGTCCTGTTGGGTATGATTATAATGCAGTGACATATAAAGAAACACTGGAAACAACAAAAAATTATCAATATGGAATATATACATATATGTATATAGATTTACCAGTAATATCAAGTATAATTAGAATTCCTTTTTTTGCTAAAACTGATATAATGTATGAGTTTAGAGATTTAGATTATAATTATCAGAACCATGAGGTATTTGATAAACGAATGATTCCAGAAGATTATTATAATAAAAAAATTCATGATTATCAACAAGACTTTTCAAATGAAATAAGAAACAACTACGTTAACCTATCAACAGGTAAAAATGCACAGTTTTTAAATATAGATTCTAAAGGATATGATGCAAGAGAAAGAGCAAAGACTGATATTAATGATGATGGCCTAATTGATGTATCTGATGCAAGTATTGCTCACTCTTTAAAGTCATTATCTGGAATAGTTGAAGATTGTAACACAATAAAAACATTTGAGAATTATTAATGGAGGTTAGAAAATGAAAGGTGCAATAGGAAATGCTTTGATATTAAACATAGTGATAACATTTATATTTATTTTCTTGTCTCTATTAATAGGATCTATGGCATATAGTAAAGCCTATAAAACAAAAAAATATTTAATAAACCTAATAGATAAATATGATTCAAAAAAAGAAGGCTTTGACTATTTTATGTTTAGAGGAACGCCACAAGCAGATGAATGGGACGATGAGGTAAATCAATACCTAGGTAGAATAGGATATATAATGAATCAACGTAGTACTAGTACATGTCCTAATAAATCTGAATATAATTATACATACGAAAGAGGAAATGATAATGGATATGACTATTGCGTATATATTAGATTCGATATAGAAGCACAAGATAATAATCCAACAATATTAGAAAGATATAATTACATGGTATTAGTATATATGAAATTTGATTTACCTGTAATAGGTGATTATATAAAAATTCCAATAACAGGAGAAACAAAATCATATACAGTTTTAAGATAAAGGTGAATTTATTTCACTTTTTTTATTTACAATATAAAAAAATCTACAAAGATAATTCTTGCATTATTTAAACATATAAGGTATAATGAATATGATACTAGAAAGCTATCAAAATATATAATAAAAGAATAGAAGGGAGATATTATGAATTCGATAGTTAGATTTTTGAAAAACAAAAACACAGTAACAGTATTAGGAGTTATTGCTATAGTAGCAATCTTATGGGGAGGATATTATTTTCAATTAAAAAGAACAGTCAATCCTATAAAGGTTCCAGTTGCTGCGACAACAATTCAACCAAGAACAAGAATAACATCAGATATGATTAAATATGTAGATGTTCCAAAGGCATATATCACAAATAATGCGATTACATCGCAAGAAGAAGTAGTAGATAAATATGCTAATTACAACACTATGATTCCAGCAGGAAGCATGTTCTATAAAGAAACAGTTGTAAATGAACAAGCAATGCCAAATTATATTCAAACTCAATTAAAAGAAGGAGAATTTGGAGTTGCATATACAATAAACATTGCAGATAATACAATTGGTTGGGGAATTATGCCAGGAGACAAAATTGACCTTTATATGAGAGTTACATCAGATGAAGGATCAGTAATGCTAGGGAAATTACTAGAAAACGTAGAAATACTTGCTGTAACAGATGATCAAGGAAACAATGTTTACGAAGTAAGTGATGGATCAAGAACACCATCAAAACTAGTATTCGGTGTAAAAGAAGACATATTCTTACTACTATTAAGATCAAATTATCTTAATATAGAATTGTTCCCAATTCAACACGGTGCATGGATTGATGACAAAGATGCAACAACAAAATTAACAACACAAGAATTAATAGATTACATCAAAGCAAGAACAGTTCAATTATCTACAGATCCAGTAAATAGTACAATAGAACAAGTAAGGTGATAACATGCATGAAAACATGTTCTCCCAAATAGATTTTGGGCCACTTTTAAAATATTTACAAGAAGACGATATAACAGATATCTCATACAGTAATGGTGGACAGATATGGTTAAAAACATTATCGCGAGGAATATTTAGAATAGAAGATCCAGAAATAAATAATGAATTTATGGAGAAATTAGCATTCCAATGTTCCAATGTAATGGGAAAATCATTCAACTCTGCCCATCCACTACTGGATGCAGAAAGTGCAGAACTTCGTTTTAATTTCGTACATGATTCAGTAGCTCGTAATGGAATAGCTGCTGTTTTGCGTAAAACACCTGCAAAAATAAGACTGGAAAAAGAAAAACTGTTAGAACAAAAATATGTAACACTAGAAGTACACGACTTTTTATTAAAATGTGTTGAAGGACATTGTAATATAATAGTATGTGGAGAAACAGGTTCAGGTAAAACAGAATTTGTTAAATACCTAGGAGCACATATAAAAGAAAATGAAAAAATCATAACAATAGAGGATACACTAGAACTACACTTAGATAGAATATTCCCACATAGAGATATAGTTGCCATGAAGACAAATAATATCGCATCTTATTCAGATGTATTAGTTGCCTGCATGAGACAAAACCCTAAATGGATATTACTATCCGAAGTACGTAGTGCTGAAGCCGTAATGGCAGTAAGAAACTCAATATCATCAGGACACTACATCTTGTCGACAATACATGCTGATAAAGCAGAATCAATTCCAAACCGTATGTACAGCTTACTTGAAACAAACCAAGAAATTGATCAATTCTTAAAATCAATTTATAGATATGTTCAAATAGGTGTATATATAAGAGGATATCAAAGTAAAGAAACAAAAAACTTCGTAAGAGAAATAGCTGGAGTAACAGAATTCTATGTAGATGAAAACAATAATGCAATATATAGTAATATCTATAAAAAAGGTATGGATGGAAAAGTAACAAAGAAAAATCCATCAAAATATTTATTAGAATACCTATCAGCACAAGGTGTAATTCTACCAGAAGACTGTATAGTACCAGCAAGTCAAGAAATAAAAGAACAAAGTGATTTTGTATTTGAAGAATAAGGAGGTAATATGGAAAAAATAATGTTTATATTAATCACCTTTATAATTGTATATGTAATATTATATAGAAAAAATAAAGGAGAAAAATTTTCTGCATACGTAACAGAACAAATAGGAGCACTATATGAAAAATATGCACCTTATTCTTTTAAAGAAGTTAGATCAAAAGTAAAAGAACTAGGACAAGAATATACTACAAAACAATATGCTATGCAAGTAGCTATATTTGGTATAGGATTTTCAGTACTAGGATACTTATACTTCTATAATATCATAACAGCATTAATATATGGAATAATCGCAATATGTTTTGTTCCATATCTAGCTTATTTAAGATGTAAAAGACTTTATAGTGAATTTATATTTGAACAAATACAAGTATATACAACCAACGTTATAATGGAATTTGCAACAACACAAGCATTTGTTAAATCGCTAGAAGGTGTATATGCATCAGGAGTACTAGAAGACCCAGTAAAAGCAGACGTAAAAGTAATGATAGATATGTCATATGCAAACGGAACAATCGATGCAGCACTTGAATATATGAATAGTAAATATGACTACTTTATAGTAAGAAATATGCATCAAATATTCCTACAAATAACAAATGAAGGATCAAGAGATGCAGGAGAATCACTAGAAAACATGTCACAAGACATAGATATGCTTGTTGAATCAGTATATAGAGATAGAATTGATAGAGCAGCATTCTATAAAAAATTCGTACAATTTGGTATAGTATTGTACTTAATGGTAATGTTAGTACAATTCATACTTGGTGTACCAACATATATTGAAAATTTAAAAGAAATATATATGGTAATATTACTACATGGAGTAGTATTTATAAACACAGCGTTCCTAATAAGCGGAACAAAATTCTATAATGAGAATGTAGGTGCTGAATAATGGATATAACAGTATGGATGTTTGTAGCAATAGCAGTAATAATATTTGCTATGCTAATAGTTAATAAAAGACTTGACCATAAAAGATTTATACAAGAATTAACACCTTATTTTGAATTTTTAAAAGAAAAAGACTACGAATTTTTACTAAAACTTAAATATGGAGACGACATAGATTCAACAAAAATGTTCAACAAAAGAATAAAAAATGCAGGAATCGCATTTGGAGTAGCATTTATAGTTATCTTTATATCAAACTTTGGATACATATACTTATTATTATCAGTAATAATAGGATTCTTAGTATTTAAATCAGAATATATGAACTTAAATAACTTTAAAAAAGCTCATATGCATAAAATTGATTTATTACTACCATACTATTTAAAAAGTTTGGAAATACTAGCACAACACTACACAATACCAGTAGCGCTAAGAAAATCAATAGATGCAGCTCCAGACGTATTTAAAAAAGGCCTAGAACACTTATGTGATAGAATTGAAGCCGGAGATTCAAGCGTTGACCCTTATATGGAATTTGCACGAGAATATCCAGTAAGAGACTCAATGAGAATGATGCGTTTATTATACCGTTTAGGAATTGGATCACAAGAAAACAAACAAGAACAATTATTAATGTTCTCAAGAACAATATCATCATTACAAAATAAAGCCCGTGAACAAAAATATAAAGAAAGACTTGAAGGAATGGAAAAAAGAACACTTATCATGCTTGTATGTACAGGTGGAGGAGTTATGGCTATAATGATGATAGCGATGATGGGAATGATGACTGCATACTAAAAACCAACTAAAAAAGTTGGTTTTTTAACTATATAGAAAAATTTATATTTCTACTAATTCTAATGTAGATAAAAAATGAATAATTGAAGTTATAACTTCATCAATAGAAATTTCAATCCAGTTATTTTTTGATAAATTAATCATTGATCTAAATCTTTCATTTTTTAAAATGCTCTCTAAATCTTTTTTTGTTTCGAGTAAATTATTATTTTCAATTGCACCATCCTTAAAAATTAATTTATCCAGATAATTTATAAAACGTGCTTTATCAAAATTATCAGTGTTAATAAGGTAATAAATATCAAATATATCTTTATATCTTGTAGACAATATACCAAACTTAAGAAGAGATTTAATTTTTTCTACACATATCTGTTCTTTAGAATTAACAAATAAAATAACCCCTTCCTCTTGTATACCTAAATCAAAACATAACTCGTCCTGATTTATATCAAAATATTTATGTACACCAATATCTAATTTAGTAGTAAAAGAATTTCCGAAATTATCAGATATCTCAATAAAAACTCTCTTACCATCATAATCTTGATGATGAAGTTTTTTAATTGGAGAAGTTATTTCAATTTTAATATTCTCATTACTCAGTCTTTCAACAAATGATATGATAGCAGAATCATCTAGAGAATAGCGAATAAAATCAATATCCAAATCCTGCGTTGCACGTCTTTTATCATTAGTTATAGCCATCATAACAACTCCACCTTTGATAGTAACATTCTTGTTAAAAATAGAATTACTTATTCTCGAAAGAATTACATCTTGACATACCTTTGAAATTGCATATGCACGTGAATAACCATCATTTAAATAAATATTTAATAGCGTGTTTAAATTCATTAAAAAACCTCTCTCATAATAACATCATATAAATGATTTTTTATAGCAAATTTATCTATGTATTCAGCAAGTTTTTTTGTATTCAGTGAATCCTTTATCTCCCTATAATTAGATATGATTTCCTTGTAATAATCAAAATTCATTGATTTTCTGTTTCTTATCAACTCAATTAGCATTCTTTCCTTATCATATATTTGAATACTTACATTATTTACTTTCATTGTGGATTTACCAATTTCAAAAAATTTATATTGATAATATATAACTTTAATCCTATCATCTTTAATTTTAGTACTATCTCTTTTCAGAGCTAGATATTCTTTGTTAGGAATAACATCAGTTAAATTATGATAATAAAAAGCACTTTGCATTGTAAATATTGCATTTGAATATTTTTTTGATAATACTTCTAAATAATTAATGTTACTGCTATCGCTATAAATTCCTTTTTCAATCTTAAAAAGTTTTTTATTTGATATAAGTTCATTAATCTTATTATTTGATTTATATTTCTTTCTAAGATCACTATATGAAAAAATCATATTTATCACCTCACAATGCGATTATAACTTAATTTACCACATAAGTCAATCGAATGTGGTAAATTAAGTAAAAAAATAATAAAAAAGAACACTTATCATGCTTGTATGTACAGGTGGAGGAGTTATGGCTATAATGATGATAGCGATGATGGGAATGATGACTGCATACTAAAAACCAACTAAAA